>ERZ773008.488-NODE-488-length-29124-cov-10.758953_pt1 | contig 29124 bp, 40 predicted proteins | sample MGYA00580664_ERZ773008 | MGnify/ENA primary metagenome ERZ773008 (study PRJEB29015, sample SAMEA2738016) | human oral metagenome | biome: human oral; feature: human-associated habitat; material: dental | place: China | collected 2048 ... | reverse complement strand
ATTACTTGCCTTTGCTCTATGTAATGGCTTTGCGAGAAGAAGATGATGAAGTGCTAATTTTCAATGATTCAATCGTAGGAGGTTCTATTAGTATGACCTCAGTCCTCGTGGGAGGAAAGTCTTAGATCATAAGAATTAAACCTATAAAAAAGGCTGTCACAAACTAAAATTTGCGACAGCCTTTGTTATTTTTAGTAGTATTCTATGGTTCGTTCTACGGTTTTTGTGAGTGTTTTAGATTTTTCAGGAGTCGTTTTATACTCCGATTGTGTGAGATAATTTCCTTGAGAGTCATACGAGTACTCATAATCGTAGAATTCTTGCCCGTTATTAAGTATTTTTCGGCTTAAAAAACCTTTATCGTTGTACTCATACTTCCAATTTTCTACAGCAGCCCACTTGCTATCATCTTCTTTATCGCGAAACTGCTGAGTCGTCTCTCCTATCTGTCCCTTAGCGTTGTACTTATACGAAACTCTCCCCCTCAGTTCTTTCAAGCTATCACTATAAAACTCTTTTTCAGCCACCTTCCCATCGCTGTTATACTGATATTTATAGGTTTTTCTCACTTTTATATCAGCCATAAAAGCAGGGGCATCAGGAAAGTAGTCTTCAATTTTTTCATCTATAAGATCCCCTTTGTCATTGTAAATCTCTTCTATATACGAACGCATATTCAGTCCTCCTCTATAGGTTTTTCCTATAAGTTTGGCTTTGTTGTCGTAGCCGTAATTATATGAGTCAAAGCCTAAAGACTCCTCACTGATATAGCCATTTTCGAGGAACGAATAGGTAAGACTTTCTTCCCCTTTTTGGATAGAATCGTTTTCATCAGTTACATAGATTGTGGTGGTTTCTTTCATTGTTTTCACCTTTCCGTGTAGTTCAAACACTTCCCAGTCAGTCTTTTTAAAATCAATAGGATAAGGGCTATTACAAGCTACTAACAGCGCACAAGTAATAAGAGCTAAAAATAATTTCTTTGTTTTCATAAGATAGGATGTTTTTTTATCTTTTGTTGCAAAGATAGCACTTTTCCCAAAATAAATCACTATCTTTGTCCTTTCTTTAAAACAACCACCTATGGGATCTTATATTTCTGCTTGTGGAGTAAAAACTCCTGAAATCAAAGCTATTTTTGGCTCTAAAGATAAAACGCTTTTACAAAAAATAAAAGCTAATAAAACTTTCCAATACAATGTAAATGAAACCCCAGAAACCACTCAAGCTCTCACCGAGATGATAATGGGCACCCCCTACACTCTCGAAGGTTATCACTACGGTTATACCTTTATCGGGATTTGCAAAGCTTTTGGTACAGAATTACCTTATGATGAGGATATTAAATCGGGGTACGGTACAAGCCTTATTGACCGAGCCCTCTTAGAAGATTGGGGCATTGAGGTGAGTATAGATTTCGAACTTTTCCCTAAGAAGTGCTTCCCTTCTCACCTTATAAAAAAAACTTACGAACCAATGATCAGTCTGCTTGATGAGGAACACCTTAAAGCCCTTGCCAAGTTATTAGACAAAGTGCACAAAACCCCCGAGGAAATAGATGTCTTGATAAAAGAAGATGAAAAAGGTTATGCTTATTACGATATTATGGGCTTAAAAGAAAACATTGCTTTTTGCCTTGAGAACAAGCTCGATATGGCACTGTTTTGCTATTAGTGAAAAGTCGCTTTTGCGGTATGTTTTGTAGGAAAGTCAGTGATAGCTGAGTTTGTGCTGCAAACGCCCACACAAATAAAACTTTTGGGGCAGCCTCAACGGGGGTAGGACTATAAATAAAAATCACTGCTCTTTGCCAAAGTTTCCTGCCCGTGCGGCTCGCACCTTTGTCCTTTCTTAAAAAACATTCTACTTATGGGATATTATATTTTTACTTATGGAGTGAAAACTCCTGAAATCAAAGCTGTTTTTGGCTCTAAAAACGAAGCCCTTTTGCAAAAGGTAAAAGCCAATGATATTTTCCAAAACTATGCCGAACAAAACCAAGAAACCTCTCAAGCCCTTATCGATATTATAATGGGCAATCCTTACACCTTGGAGGGGTATCACTACGGATATGCTTTCATCGGAATTTGCGCTACTTTAGGGGAAACCCTGCCCAAAACACAAGAAATTAAGTTAGGGTATATAACCGAAGTTATCAACGAAACTGTTGCCGAAGATTATGATATTGAGATTGATATAGAGACAGAGTTATTCCCTGCTGATTATGCTGACCCTTTTCCGCTACCTCTAATAGCCGATTTCCCTATGATAGACCTATTAGACAAGAAAAGACTTGAACATATAGCCTCTTTGTTTGCCAAAGTTCATAAAACGGAGGATGAAATAGAAGCTATGTTAGATGGAGATGATGAAGAAAAAGGCTTTGCTTATGAGGCCATTATGGGGCTAAAAGAAAATATCGATTTTTGCCTTAAAAACGATTTAGATATGGTAGTTTTTTGCCATTAACAAAAAACAAAAAGTAACAAAAGGCTGTCACAAAATTTAGTTTGCGACAGCCTTTGTTATTTTTAGTAGCTTTTTAGTTCATTGAGGTGAGAAGGAACAGCTATTTTATACCAATCCCATCCATAATAATCTATGAGCAACAGCAAAGCCAAGAGCCTAAGAGGCGTTTGTGCAAAGTACATTTCATCTTTCTTCTTAACAATCCAGTCATACCAATCAGAGTGTTTATCAGTAATTTTTATGCTGTATTTTCTACTGAGTATCTCCTTAATAGCTAATGCCGAAAAGTTGTCCATAAACTTATCTTCCCAGCTCTCATCTACTATTTTTCCATTTTCCTTCAAATAACTTATAGCCAATAGTGAAAGAGGGTCATTGGCAACAGTAACTTCCTCATTCTTTTTCATATAAATGAGGTAATCTTCATCTTTGTCAAGTAAAAACACTTCATATCCTTTCTGGTAGAGTATCTCTATAGCATTATTGTAGGTATTAGGAGCATCTGTTATAGTCATTTTGAGATATTTTAAAGCTGAAAGTTATCTAAAAAGTTCTTTCTCTATCGTTTGGGTAGATAAAGGATTATCAATTTCAATACAGGGGTCAATATCCTTACATATATGATTTTTTTATTCCCTACTCAATGATAAATTCTGTATCTGAGAGTCTTAAATGAAAAGTGTTTTCCATAAATTCGATAAGCTTTTCTATTGGATAAAACTCAATTGTTTTGATTTTTTGAGCCTCTATACTATTTTTAAACTCTTCATTGCAATAAAGAAAAGTTCTTAAAAAAGGCTGATAAATGAAGAAAATAGGTTTTGTCCCCAATGATTTTTTATTAAGAACTATTTTTGGGGCTCCTATTATTTCAGCTCTCTGAAATCTTTCTCCTACTTCTATATCTGGTGGCCTAGTCTCTATAAATTTTGATTTATCAAAATCAATAGCTTGTACATCTTCTTGAATGGTGATAAAAAAATAATTCTTCCGAGAATTTACCTCTCCATCTCTGTTAAGCATTACAACAGGTGTAGAAAGATACTTTATAGGATTATGTTTGTCCATAATCTCTTTTAACTCTTCTGAAATGATAAAGCCATTTGATTTATCACAATAGTCAAAATCTAATAGCCTATGCTTGTTGATAAGGTAAAGTTTCTCAGGAAGTTCGGTCAAGTTCATCCACCCTGTACGCCATATATCATTATCAAGTACAGGAGGAAGTGTAGATCCTTTGTATTCTTCTCTTGGAATAAATCGTGTGTGTAAAATCCCATCTAAAAAGACAGGAGTTCCCTTTGCGTTTCTATTACGCACCATAAAATAAATCTGATTCATACTTCTTAGTTCTTAAAATATATTTTTGGGCAAAAACCTTTAATAATACTGTATTTCTCGTTCGATGACCTTTACTTTCTCTTTTCTTTTCCCATAAACATGGTATTCTATTTGAGTAAGATAATTCCCTTGGCTGTCATAAGTATAGGTATAGCAATATTCTCGAGGCAGGTACACGCCTCCCCCCATATTATTGAGCTCTTTTTGTCCTATGACATTTCCTTTTTCATTGTATTGATAGCGAATCACTTGAATTACTTTCCAGTGGTCTTCTGAAGGATTGTAGTCACTAATGGTTTCCTCCAATATATGTCCTTGTACATCATACAGATAACAGTGCTGAGACCTCAGGGTATCCTGCTGCTTATACTGGGTTCTTATTCTTTCTATAAGCTGATTTTTTGCATTATAAGTAAGTTCATACTTATCGAGTTCCTCTTGTGATTTTCCCTTGGTACTTATTTCTATCAGATTATTTTTAAGATCGTACTTATAGATCGTTTCTTCTTGATAAGAGAGAGCTGTATTCTCAGATATTCTCCTGATGATTCTATCTTCTTGATTATACTCATAGCTGAAGGATAGCTGGACATCTTTGTCAATAATAGAAGAAATAGGTATCCCCTCTTTGTCAAAGAAATAGGTATCGGTAAGGACAACTGAAGGTTTCCTTTCTATCTTTTTAAGAGAAGGATAGACTTGTTTTTGCATAGGATAAAGTGCTGTTTTTATTTTTATAGATTTCACTTCCCCTCGTAGCTCCGTTTCCTTCCACTTAGGTAGTTTGATCATGCCTTGTCCATATCCCATAAGCCCTGAAAACAGGCACATTATAGTAATGATTAGAGATATTTTCATCATAAAGAAATTTTTTCTTAGGCTATTTCGCGACAAAAATACAATTTTTTTTCAAAAAGATTTGGTCATGTCAATTTTTTGTTGTTACTTTGCAGCTCAAAGTACTTTTATATGGAAGAGCATAAATACTTGGATGACCTAAAGGAAATTCGTCAGATAATGCGCAAATCCACCCAATTTCTCTCCTTAAGTGGGCTCTCAGGGGTATTGGCAGGGATATATGCCCTTATCGGAGCGGGTTTGGCTTTTAGTATCTTGGAGGATCACTATTTGCAGCAGTCCTATGTTATCTTGGAGAGCAATACCTTCAGGAAGCTCATCGGTATTGCCTTGGGAGTACTGGTAGCCTCGATTGTTACCGCTTATTTGCTCTCTGCCTACAAGGCCAAGCGCAATGGAGAAACTCTGGTCAATGCGACCTCCAAACGTGCCTTATACAACTTTGCCCTCCCCTTACTCACCGGTGGAATACTCTGTATACTGCTTCTTAGGAACGGACATTATGGATTGCTTGCTCCTATGACGCTAATATTCTATGGATTGGCCTGTGTGAATGTGAGCAAATACACCTTTGGCGATGTACACTATCTGGGTATTACTGAAATTGTATTAGGACTTTTTGCAGTACAGTTCTCTGGATATGGACTCCTATTTTGGGTGATAGGATTTGGTATATGCCATATACTCTATGGAGGTATTATGCACTTCAAGTACGAGCGAAACAAAAAAGAATCATTATGACAGAGGTTCTCAAGCGCTATATTGATGCTTCTAATGCTTTTCGCAAAGCAAAGGAACCCCATCAGGGAGCTGTGGTTCTTTACGACTTGTTATACGATTTGCAAGCCAAAACCGAACGTACTAAAGAAGAGGAACGTATCCTTACTGATACTTACAGCCTATTAGAATACCATCTCTCAGCTTATGAGACTTTCTTGCGCATTGCCGACCCTACCAACTATAAGGAGAAAAGCAAGTTAGTAGTTCTGGCGAACAAAGCTAAGACACACAAAGATACTTTTTGTATCAAGGACATACGCAAATTGAGAGCAAAAAAAAAGCAGAAAGCTCTTAAAATAGAAGATTTTGAGAAAGTAGAAGATTTTGAGTCCGCATGTGAGTATGTACTCTCAACGAGAAAAGTAGTTATTTTCGGCAGAGAGGTAGAAGGAGAGAATTTTTCATTCTTTATAAACAAAGATATTCCTTTAGAAAGCTGTTTGCATAGCATAAATAAATATTTAGAATGGCTTTCGGATGCTAAAGCGGCACTCATTAGCTATTACAATGAGCATTGTGGGGCATATACACCTGAGGCTGATGACAATTGGTACAACACTTTGGAAGTATATAGCGGTCATTTGGATATTGGGAGTATAGGAATCTCTGCTCATATAAGTGCTGGGGATATTTTCTCCCCTGATCATTTGTTAGAAATAGATTTTGAAGGAAAAGAAATTACCCATATAGGATGGGATGGATAATAAATATACTATGAAGACAAAATTTTTTATTACAACCCTATTATTCCTCATAGGAGGGCTCTGCCTAAAAGCACAAACCAATGATACGGATACCCAAAAGGCTATCGCTACTTTGAAGGAGTTTTACAAAGTAATATATGATGATAATTCATGGAAAGAAGAGCAATTTTTAAAATATGTATCTAAGGAATTGTTCAATAAAGTATTTCCTCCCTCTCGCGAAGATAATTCACCAGAATATGACCCTTTTATACAAGCACAAGACTATGAAGCAAAAACTCTTAATCGCAGTTTGAAAATTACCTCTTTAGGTAATGATAGATATAGAGTATGTTTTTTGCTTTCTGACTGGGAAAAGAAGAAAACTTGCGTAGATTATCAATTGAAGAAAAATAACAAAGGGAAATATATGATTACTAATATTTTAAGTGATAAGAATTTCTATATAGAACCCAAAAAGAAAAAGAATTAAAAGACCCCTTGCTGGTTTTATTACCTAAATACCTATTATCTAATTTTGAAGTCTCTTTTAGCACATATCAATAAGTCTTTTGACCATCGCATACGCTTGGCAATCATGTCCGTACTGATGGTTAATGAAAGTGCCGACTTTAATACCCTTAAAGAACTTCTGGGTGTTACCGATGGCAACTTGGCCAGCCATACCCGTGCCCTTGAGAATGATGAATATATCGCTGTAGAAAAGACTTTTATTGGTCGAAAGACCAATACTCGCTATAGAGCTACTGCCAAGGGACGCCAAGCCTTCCAAGAGCATCTGGAAGCCCTTGAGAAAATGTGCCAACTAAGTACCTCTCCCCAAGAGAATTAGCATCATATTATTTTTTTTATATTTACACTTTGAATTACAAAGCACTTTTAAAATGATTAATGATCAATGTTTAATGATCAATGTTTAATGATCAATGTTTAATGATCAATGTTTAATGATTAATGTTTAATGTTTAATGTTTAATGATCAATGTTAATAAAGGAATTTATGTCTTGTCCCGAACTATAGCCCTATAACTTCGTGACCTTATAACCTTTAACCCTATTACCCTTTAACTCTGTAACCCTTTAATTCTTAATAAAAATGGATACTCAAAGATCAACTTTTGCAAACCTATTGCAATCCAACACTTTCCGTATGTTCCTTATTGGAACTTTAGCGCTCTTATTACTCATACCGCTATCCTTTGTCAAGGACTTGGTACGAGAGCGAAAATCCCGTCAAGAGCGTGTGGTAGATGAAATCGACTCAAAATGGGGCGGCGCTATCTACTTCTATGGCCCTATCTTGAAAGTCCCTTACAAGGTCTATTCGGATGTAAATCGCACTACCTTCAAGACCTCTTATGCCTATTTCTTCCCTGAAGAGCTCAAGAATAATTCACAAGTGCAGACCGAGGTAAAGAAGCGCAACAACTACGAATCGGCTGTATTCACCGCCTCTATGGACTTTACGGGGCGCTATATAGCCCCTGATTTCTCCTCCAAAGGAATCCTGGACGAAGATATAGCCTGGGACAAAGCCACCATCCTTATTCGTACGACCAACCTGAGCAGTATCAAGAATATCGTAACGATTACCTTGGCTGAGAAATCCTACCCACTTGAGCCTACCTATGACCAAGAGGGGGAAGATTCTTATTACTCTTGGGAGGACACCGATGCTATGATAGAAATAGAAGGAGAATACTATGGTGGTAATAGAAGTAGCCATATTTCCTCCTTACAAACAGGCTTTATCCCCAAGGAGGAACTCAACAAGCCGTTGAATTTCTCATTTTCTATCACCTATGATGGTAGCAAGCACATCGCCATTGCGCCTATAGGCAAGACCACCGAGGGGACTATTTCATCCAATTGGCCTAATCCGAGCTTTTTTGGGCATTTCCTCCCTTATAAAAAGCAAATCACTCCGCAAGGTTTCACAGCTTCCTGGCGGGTACTGCACCTGAACCGTCCGTTCTCGCAACAGTCCTTTGGAGAACTTCCCAAAATCAACTCCTATGCCTATTTGGTAAATTTCTTAATCCCTGTAGATCAGTACCAACAGAATGAGCGGGCGGTCAAGTATGGTTTCTTAGTCATTGGGATGACCTTCCTTATATTCTTCCTCTTGCAGAGTATTAGCAAGATAAAGATTCATATTTTCCAATATGCCATGATTGGCTTGGCGTTAGTGCTTTTCTATACCCTGTTAGTTTCCATTACCGAACATAGTAGTTTCGCCTTGGCATACCTGATCTCCTCCGTAATGACCATAGGGCTTATCTCTCTGTATTCAGTAGCGATTCTCAAGAACAAGAAGTTTCCTACCTTTATTGGTATTTCTTTGGCTGCTCTATATGGATTTATCTATGTGATTATCCAGCTGGAAAACTATGCCTTATTAGTAGGCAGTGTAGGGCTCTTTGCCATCCTGGCGATCGTTATGTATGCTTCTCGAAAAATAGACTGGAACCAATGAACAATGATTAATGATTAATGATTAATGATTAATGAAAAAATAATCTTTAATAATTGGTTATTAGAAAATAATTCGTATATTTGTGCTGTTAAATTTACTAATTTATGGAAACAGCATTGAAAAACATCGTTATCAAAAATGGGATTTTCTTAGGAATAGCGATGATTATCTTTAACTTTACACAGTATACCATAGGAGTGCTCTACACAAGTAATACAGGCTTAAGTATTCTCTTATGGCTAGTGGGTGCAGCTATATATGCTTTATTTATTACATGGGGAATCCAGCAATATAAGACAGCCAATAATGGTCAACTCGCTGTGGTTGATGGTCTGAAGATAGGTGTCCTTATAGGGGTCATCGCGGGAATATTTTCTGCTATCTATAGTGTTGTCTATACCACTTACTTAGACCCTAACTATTATGAAAAAGTTGTAGAGCTAGCCCTTGAAAAGATGGCACCTTTGCTTCAAAGAATGTCCGAGGACGAAGTAATGGAATTTCAACAAGGACTTTTTGAAGGCAAACCCACTGTAATCTCTACCTTCATCTATGCTATTATAGGAAGCTCGCTCGGGGGGCTAATCCTAGGAGTGATAATAGGACTTATAAAGAAAACTAAAAATAGCGATTAATAATTGATTATCTCTGCCTTAAAAAATTAATCATTAATCATTATTGCATTAAACATTAATTTTGTACTTTTGCACCATTATTTGAGAAATATATGCAAAAGCCCTTAATCCTTATCACCAATGATGATGGCATTACTGCCCCTGGTATACGTACCCTTATACAGGTGATGACCTCCATAGGAGAAGTAGTCGTTGTAGCCCCTGATGCGCCACAGAGTGGCATGGGACATGCTATCACGACTACTTCTTCCCTATTTTGCGAACGTGTCCATACCGATAGTGGCGCCCAAGTGGAATACCGCTGTAGTGGCACCCCTGTGGACTGTGTGAAAATTGCCAGACACGAGATCCTTGATCGTACCCCCGACCTGTGTGTAAGTGGGATCAATCATGGTTCTAACTCCTCTATCAATGTCATCTACTCTGGTACCATGAGTGCAGCAGTGGAGGCAGGTGTAGGTGGGATTCCTGCTATTGGCTTTTCTCTCTTGGACATGAACTGGGATGCTGATTTTTCGCAATGTACTAGCTTTGTACGTGATATTACCCTGAATGTCTTACAAAATGGACTGCCTCATGGAGTAGTGCTCAATGTAAATATACCGAAACTCAAACAAGAAGAAATCAAAGGAGTAAAAGTATGTAGGCAAGCACGTGCCCGTTGGGAAGAGCGATTTGACCACCGTACCAATCCACATGGGCGTGATTACTATTGGCTCACTGGAAAATTCATCTGTGAGGACGAAGGTACAGATACTGATGTATGGGCTCTTGACCATGGCTATATCTCGGTAGTACCTGTACATGCTGACCTTACCCATTACCCAACCTTAGAACAACTTAACCAATACTCTTTCCATGAGAAGAAATAAATATAAAGAAATAGGTATAGGCTTCTTAGTAGGACTCATAGCCAATGCCTTGGGGATCCTCCTATGGTGGCTCTTCTTCGCCTACCCTACCGACCTTGTCACTATGCTTACCATGGCTTATGAGCAAGAAGTCTTAGGCACTATCATAGGCTTAGGCGCCATACTGAACCTTGTAGCCTTCTTTGGTTTTATCCGCCTAAGACATGACCTGAGAGCCAGAGGCGTACTTATCGCTACTTTCCTCAGCGCTTTTGTAACTCTTGTATTGAAGTTTTTGTAAGAACTAATAATGATTGGCAGACACTTATACTTTATCTCCTCAAAGGAATAGAAATTACTGCTATAGAAACCATTAAACTTGTAGAAGAAATCAAAGTACTCATGCAGCAAACCAAACAGCGCCTACGCAGTGAGTTACCCAAAATATATAGTCAAGACTTGCTTAATAACCTCTTTAAAAATCCTTATACCAAAATAGAATTTTTGGAAAAAGATTTGAATATAAGTAAGCGTACTGCACAGAATTATTTAGATATGATTTCTTCAATAGGCCTATTAGACAAAATTAAAGTAGGGAAAAGCAACTATTATACTAATGAAAATCTAATAAATGTACTAAAGATAGAAAAAAACTAACATGGAAAAAAAACGCTATTTTTTTCCATGTAGAGTATAACGTGGAAAAAAAACGCTATTTTTTTCCACGTTAATAAAATCTAAAAAAATTATCCCTTAATAAGAATTATCATTTATCCAAAAAACACATTTTGTATAAATGATAAAAATCAGGAACTCATAAAATAATGAATTCCTGATTTTTATTATTTTTGATTATCATAGATTCCCTATAACTCTATCTCTTGGGTACTTTACCTTATAGCTTAGGCGGAAGGTCTTTGTCTCGTTGGGCTTGAGGGTAAGCTCCCAAGTGAGAATATGTGTCTTGTCATCTACAATAGCTTTAGAGCTTTCTAAGAGCTCTACTTCCATGGATTTGTCGGTGGAGATAGGGTACTGATCCTTAAGAACAAGGTCTACTTTCTCTTTTTTGTTGTTACGCAATATAATATCATAAGTGAATATCTGTTCTTTATTCCCTGAGATAAACTTGGTTTGGGACTTATCACTGATCTTTTCACGCTTTACACTGATTTTCCTATCATTCCCCATGGTTACATTGAGTGTCTCATTGGTCTGATTAGGTTCTATATACGTTCTCCCTACATATAACCCTTCAAAAACAATGTTTGCTTCTCCTGAGAGAAGATTATACTTGGAATAATCCTCTACAGCCGCTACCAAATATACTTCCTTGTCCACACGGGGAGCTGTATAGTATTTGTAATCAGCCTTCAGGTCTAACTCTTGTAGGGAAACGCTATGAGCTTTTCCATTAGAAAGAATATCATAAGGATTATCTATATCAAAAGATACATTTAGCTGATTCTCAGCCACTGTAGTATACTCAGCCACTGAGGATTCCTCTAAAACCATTTTTTCCACATCTGCTCTTTTGAGGCTTGCATCTGCGGTAACTTTAGCATATCCCAGAGGAGCTGCATTTCTGGCGCCAGTATACTCATAAGTTTCTCTGCCAAAATAAAGATGCCATGCCTGTAATATGGGGAATTGGTTGCTTTTGTTAGGGTTGCCACTGGAGAGTGAGAGCTTCACCCCTTTCCAATCCACTCCTGTACTCTGTGAGATTTGCCCCTTGTAAAGCAGGTGAATAGGAGCAGAGAGCCTATCGGCTCTAAGCTCATAGAATGGACGCCAAGTAGCGCGATTGGAGATATAGCTTACTTGGAAATCAGCCTTTTGTGCTACAGGTGACATCAGCTGAAGGATAATTTTTCCATTGGAGAGTTTTTCTTCTTGAGAAGCATTGACATCAAGCTTAGCATTGAGCTTAGCAATAGCTGTAGTAAGTGTTTCTTCTTTTTCCTTAAGGACATCTATGCTATTGAGCAGTTCCGTACGCTTGGCGGTATAATAGTCCATAAGCTTAGGAATATCGCCTATAGCAATCCCATCTTGGCTACCTTTGAGTGTATTGTTTCCATCCAAGAGGCTTATGGTCTTTTCTTCTGTATAGCGCTGGTTGCGAAGCTTCTTAAGTTGTTTTTCCAAGAGAGTAAGGCTATCCTGTACACGCTTGAGAGCAGGGCTATTTTTCTCCACCTCATATTCCTGCATATAACGAGAAGTAAATTGTACCGAGAGAACTGTCACATTGGACGGAGCCAATACCCGTATTGTCTCCTCTGAGAGAGAGTTGGCGACATTCTTAATCACCAGCTCGCTTGTCCCCTTAGGAATATTGGCTGAAGCTGTGTGGGTAAGGTCTACCCCTGTAAAATAAACGGTCGCCTGCTGTATCTTTCCTTGAGTAAAGATAGGTTTTTGCTGCGCCACCATGGACATAGAAAGGGCTACTATAGCCAAAAATAATCTTTTCATCACTGGTTGTGGGTTAGTGGTTTTATAGTATTTGTCATTTTTAGAATTTCCTCTCCTTGCTTATCAAATAGAAGAAGAGTATTCTCTTGTATTTTATAGGAAGTTACCTCTTGTAAAGCTTTAAAGTAAGCACTTTCTATATTTTCCGATAAGCAAAGCATACGAGTAGCTCCAATTCCCGAAAAGGAAAGTGCTGTAGGAGAACAATGCTCTATGGAGGCAAAATAATTATTACATCCTCCATTGCCTGATATACGATTTTCCTTAAGATCTATCTGTAGGCTGGGCAAGGGAATAGAAGCTACAGGCGCTACTCCTCGAAGCGTTTGTAAGGTCCATTCCCCTTGCAGTAGCAAGTGAGTATCTACTTTCTTTTCCATTTGTTGTGGAGCTGTACAAGAGAACAAAAGTAATGGTAATAGGTATTTCATCTGTAATCAATGATTGGTAGCTATTAATAGTCTATGGCTAAGTACTACTTTTCATTTTTTTTCAAGAAAGTGAGCACTTCCTCTCCTTCCTTATTGAATAAGTGTAAATTATCCTGTTCTATTTTATAAGAAACTGTCTCCTGTAGGGCAGTATGGAAAGCCCCATCATACTCCACTTCAGGGCAGAGTCTTAGGGTAGAGGCTACTGGAGAGAAAACAAGCTCGCTATCGGTCACGGTAGTAATCATACCTGTGTAGTTGTTACAACTATCACTCCCCGAGATTGTTTTTTTCTGCAGGTCTACCTTCATATAGATACTATGGGTATTCTTGACAAGTTTCACCCCTTTTATATGGAGAATTGTCCATTGCCCCTCTAATTGAGGATTAGGAAGTTTATTGGTAGTAGTCTCTGCCTGTGGTGTTGCTTCTTCCTTTTTTGCAGTAGACTGATTCGCACAAGATTGCATAAAGATGGCACTTAATACAAATAAAGTTAGTTTTATCTTATTCATTTTTTTAGTTTTTATTCTTTCCACTTTTTACTATCAATAGTCTCTATAAGCTCCTTGTAGCCATCAGCCAAGTCAAACTCAGTTCCTATAGCATCGAAGATAGCATCTTGAGTAAGCACCCACTGGGGTACCTCATCGGGAATCTTTCCATCATTGCTATCAAAATAATCCTCCCTCCACTGTGGACTGTCATAATAAGCTACTAAAGTTTCGAAATCTGGCTGTAAGGCCTTCCACTCTTCCAAAAGAGCTTCTGCCTTAGTAAGAGTCTCTTCTACTCGACTGAGTATCTCTCCCATTCGACGAATATTTTCATACCGTTCCTCTGGGTGTTGCTTATAATAGGTTGATAAATCCATTTTTAATTGTTAATTTAGTGATTAGTAATTTAAACCTCAAAAAACTATTTTCTGTCCAAATCCGTGATGAGTAACGGGTTACCTATTTCAAGTTGTCTGATAAGTTCTTCCACTTTTTCTATAGAAAAACTTGCTCTAAGCATTTCTAATTCCTTAGCAGTAATCCCCACAGCTTGCAGGAACTGAACTTTTCCATGAGGAGTATCTATCTCACCCAATTCTGGATCAAGAACAAAAGCCACAGCAGTAATCTGGGTGTCATACTCCAAGCGTATGGGGCTATTGGCTGGGAATACATGGAAAGGTTCAAAGTAATTCCCTGAAGTAAAGACATACTTGGCTATATTTTGTAAAAAGTTTATTGCCCAACCTACATTCTCATCTCCTGATTTTTTCAGGCGAAAGGTAAGTTCGAAACCAAACCCACTATAATCGCCCCCTGCGGCTTCTTCATTATAATACAACTCGGAAAAACCATAAGTAACGAAATGAAAATGTGGCTCTTGATACTCACTATGATAGATATTTATTCCATCCAAATAAGAATCTCCTCCCAACGATGCTGGAAGGTTTGGAGCATAATGCTCAGGTTCTTGATGGGGGTAAAGCACTTCTAAGGATTTGTCAATAGCCTCCCATCCCACAGCATCATCTTCGGAAAATAGTTTTTTATATGTTGCTACATCCATTTTTATATTGTTAATTATCAATGGTTAGTTTTCTCTAATGATCCAATTCTCTGTAGTCAGTCCTTCTATAAATCTGAAATCTTTAAGATTATCTGTCACTAAGATAAATCCTCTTTGTAAGGCTGTTACTCCTATCATCAAATCAAATTCATCATGCATTGGAGTCCCTTTTTTTCTAAGTTTTACCTTTATTTCAGCATATTTGTCTACTATTTCTGATATAGGAATAATAGGAAATCTCTTGATAAATTCATTGACAACCCAATGAGATTTTACTGGATCAGAGCTATTCTCTGCGCCAAATTTCAGTTCAAATACAGTAAGCTCTGATAGGCAGCAATTCTCTATACCTTTTTCTTTGAATATGGAATCCAAATTATATTTCCCTCTAATGAAAAATATACAAATATTGGTATCAAGTAAATATCTCATGATTAGATTGTTAAATCCTTTTCTCTGAACTGCCTGCTATTTTTTGCTTCTGCAATCATTTCCTCCGCAGTTTTATCTTCTGGAAAAGCGCCAAAAAGACTAAAGAAATCAGCTTCTTCTTTGTTTTTTTTATCTTTTTTACGCTCCTTATTATCCTCTTTTTTGAGAGATAATGTAATTCGCTCAATAAGTTCTAAACGATCGAACCTACTGAGATTTTCAAATAAACGAGCGTATGTATCTACTATATTTTGTTCTACGTAAGACATTTTTTAGTTGTTAATTGTTAATCATTGATCATTATTACTCGTATCTTAGTGCCGTAATAGGTTCTAATTCAGCCGCTTTCCTTGCTGGATACCAACCAAAGAATACCCCTGTAATGGTACACACCAAGAAGGAAATCACTATAGAATAAAAGGTAATACTCACAGGCCAACCTATAAATGTATTGACTACATAAGTTGCCAAAAGGCCTAAGACTACCCCTACCACTCCTCCGGTAATACTAATCAGTACAGACTCTATCAAAAATTGCGCCAAAATATCCTTACCCTTTGCTCCAATGGCCATACGCAATCCAATCTCTTTGGTACGCTCCTTGACCGATACATACATGATATTCATGATTCCTATCCCTCCTACTATCAGGGAGATACTCGCTATGGCTACTAAGAGTACGGTAAGCATCTCGGAGGTCGAAGAAAAGGTGGAAATCAATTCCTGCTGGGAGAATACATTGAAGTTATTTTCCTGATCCGCAGCGATATTGTGTGTACGTTCTAATATTTTCTTAACTTCATTAACCGCATTTTCTGCTTCATTCTCATTGATAGCCGATGCCACAATGGACTGTAGGTAGGTCTGTGCCAATACACGCTTCTGCACTGTGGTATAGGGTGCGATGATAATATCATCTTGGTCTTGCCCAAAATTACTTTCTCCCTTAGCGGCCAATATCCCTATAATCTTAAAGGGAATATTCTTAAAGCGGATAGTTTGTCCTATAGGAGAATCTCCATCAGGGAAAAGGTTTTTCTGTATGGTACGACCTATAACGGCTACTTTTGAGAGATTATCCAGCTCATCCTGACCGAACATAGCACCTTCCTCTACCTCCCATTCTCGAATAGGCAGGTACTCGGTATTGACCCCATAGATGGAAGTTGGCCAGTTATTTGCCCCGACAATCGCCTGACCATTGCCACTGACCACAGGAGTGACATACTTTAGTAGCTTGGCTTCCTTCTTCAGGGCTAAGTAGTCGGTGAGCTTGAGCGATTGCATATCACTATTGTTGCGTACCCCGCCAAACATACCTGCCCCAGGACGGATATTGAGCATATTAGTACCCATCTTGGAGATATTCTCTTTGATACTTTTTTTAGAGCCTTCTCCTATGGCAAGCATAGTAATGACAGAACCTACCCCGATGATGATTCCCAACATCGTGAGCAGGGTACGTGTCTTATTCAGCAAGATAGCTCTCCATGCTATCCGAAATAAATTGTTTAGGTTCATTGTAAAAATTCTTTAAGTACTTCTATGACATAATTCATGTCCTCTCTGGTATTGAAAATAGAAAACGAAAAGCGTATATGTGCCTTATCCCTTTCTTTTTCAGGGAGAATCGCCTTGAGCACATGAGAGCCCTGAGAGCTACCACTCTGGCAAGCACTGCCACGGCTACAAGCGACTCCTCTCATATCCAAGAAAAGCATCACTACATCTGTTTTTTTAGGATCTATAGGCAGGGATACATTCACTATAGTGTAAGCACTCTCGGTGAGGTTGTCACTCTGCCCATTGAAGCGTACCAAAGGGATTTCTTGGCTTATGCGTTCTATGAAATATTTTTTAAGTCCCTCTATATAAGTGCGTTCCTTATCCAAGTTTTGATAAGCAAGGAGGAAAGCCTCCTCCATACCTACAATATTGTGAAGACACTCAGTGCCCGCACGCCTACCTCGCTCCTGCTCTCCTCCGAATAAAAAGGATTTTATAGGTAAGTCCTTGCGAATAAAAGCAAACCCAACACCCTTAGGCCCATAGAATTTATGAGCAGAAGCTGAAATAAAATCTATAGGGAGCGAAGAAAGGTCTATGGGGTAATGTCCCACGGCCTGTACTGTATCACAATGGAAATAAGCCTTATACTTCTGGCATATCTCGGCTACTTTGGCTACCGAAAGCAGGTTTCCTATCTCATTATTAACATACATAAGAGAGACTAACACCTTTTCATCTGAAAGAAATTCAGAGAGAATCTTATTCAAATCCTCTATATCGGGAGTGCCTTTAGCATCCAACTTCACATAAGAGACCTGTATACCATATTCATTTTCGATAGAATGTACCGTATTAAGCACTGCATGATGCTCTGTAGGAGAGGTGACTATTTGGGTAATTCCCAAGTCCCTCACGGCTCCCTTGAGTATCATATTGATTGCCTCAGTACCCCCAGAGGTAAATATAATTTCCGAGGAAGATACACCGAGCTCTTTGGCTATATTCTTGCGAGCTTTCTCTATCAAAGACTTGGCAGTACGCCCAAAGCTATGTACAGAGGAAGGATTGCCATAGTATGAAAGCGCCTCTATCATGGCCTCCTTTACCTCAGAGCGTATAGGAGTGGTAGCGGCATTATCTAAATAGACTTTTTTGTCTAAGTTCATTTTGCATTTTTTTATGTGCCCAAAGGTACGAATTAATTTTTATTCTTGTCGAGAATTAACTAATAATCATTTTTTATTTGTATCTTTGCCCCAATATTTGAACGATATGAAAAGAACCTTTCCCTTTATCAGCTTATTGCTCATCTTACTTATTGCTTGTAATGATGGTAATTACACTGTAGAGCGCATTACCTTCACCGGTAGCGAAGCTACCTCCTGTACCAGAGATACTACAGCTACTTTCCTATACAAGACACAAGGTAAAGAAGCCCTTATTCTACAGTTCAGTGCTGGAACACTCAAGAACCAAGTGGACTCCATCACTGGAAATATTGGTAATAACTACAAGCTGTTTTATCGTACTTTTGACGAGGCACCCTCTCAGTCCTACTTCTGTTCTTCTCCGCCAGCGACCTCTCCTAAAGTCCTCTCTCAGATAGAAGCCCAAGGAGGTACTGTTATTATTGTAACACGTGCAGTGAGGGACACTGTTGCTGGAGTGACACGCTACAATCACCTTGTCCGTATCAAAGACCTATTACTGACCAATGACAATGGAGAGCGCCTGATAGATCAAAATTTTAACTTTGGTAGTTACCAAACCACCCGCTAAGGTTTTTCCTCAGGGATAGCCTCTTGCATTTCCAAGGTTACCTTCCACTGCCCAGCAATCTTGCGTACCTTGAGCTGTTTGTAGGATTCCCCTTCCCTAAGGCTATAGGTTACTATTGCACTATGTTCGTCCGTGGGGACTACTTGTATCACTTGAAAATCAATTGCTGGATTCTCTGGAATCTCCCCTTTGTACTCTTTGAACATCTGTTCTATCTGGGTCATCCTATGGATAACTGTACTATCACCATACTGTTTTGCCTTAGCAAACTCGTTCTTATTCACCGCTATTATAAAGTCTTTGGCTACAGCTTCAGGAGTATTTCTATCCTTAGGAGTGCAACCTACAAAAAGCAAGGAAAGCCAAAAGGCTATACATAGATAATATTTCATCTTTTTTGAGGGCAAATGTACAAAAAAAACTGTACTTTTGCTCCGATTTTTATATTTTTCATCACTATAAAGGATTTTTTAAGCTCAGAAATGGTTATTTTTGACTATTGTCTTACTATAAAAATCCACATACTTTTGCACCAAATTGCATTTTCAATATATTTCAATATGAGCAGATATTTTTTGTTCGCCTGTAGTTTGCTTTTTTGTTTGAGCCTTTCTGCCCAACAAAAGCATACTCTGAGTGGTACTGTCACCGATGCCTCCAATGGAGAAAAACTCCTCGGGGTAAACCTCCTGATCAAAGGTACTCAGATGGGTACTTCCACCAACGAATATGGTTTCTACTCCCTTACCCTACCTGAGGGAGAGTACACTCTACAGGTAGAGTTCTTAGGATTCAAAACCATAGAAGAGCCCTTACTTCTGAAGGGGAACCAACACCGTAATTATAAGCTACAGGAAGAAGGGATTGCCTTGGATGGAATCGAAATCAAGGCACAGCGCACTCCCAAAGCGGATATCCGTACCCCACAAACCAGTGTAGTGAGTGTACCTATAGAGACGATCAAGAAGCTCCCTGTACTGGTAGGAGAAGTAGACATCATCAAGTCACTACAACAGCTCCCTGGGGTGAGCAATGCCGGAGAGGCTTCTTCGGGCTTCAATGTAAGAGGAGGAGCTTCTGACCAGAATTTGATTCTATTGGATCAGGCGACCATCTTCAATGCTTCTCATCTATTTGGCTTTCTAAGCATCTACAATGCCGATGCTATTCGGGATATGAAGCTCTATAAGGGAGGGATGCCTGCCCGCTATGGAGGGCGTATCTCCTCCGTATTGGACGTCTACCAAAAAGATGGTAACAATACCCAATACCATGCTACAGGAGGAATAGGGGTGCTCTCCTCTCGCCTTTTAGCTGAAGGGCCTATTGTAAAGGACAAAGCTTCTTTTCTTGTAGGAGGACGCGCTTCCTATGCCCATCTTTTCTTAAAACTAACAGACAACAAAAATTCGGCCTACTTCTACGACCTCAACACCAAGCTCAACTATAAGCTTAATGACAAAAACAGTCTGTACCTATCGGGTTACTTTGGTCGTGATATCTTCGACTTAGCCCAAACTATCAAAAACAGCTATGGCAACTCTCTTGTCAATCTACGCTGGAATCACCTATTCTCCGATCAATTATTTTCGAACCTTTCCCTCATCTACAGCGATTATTACTATGGCCTGAATGTAGATATCTCGGGGTTCAAGTGGGATTCGTGGGTGAGAAACTTCAACCTACTATACGATTTCAAACACTATCTGTCGGACAAGGTCAAACTCGGATATGGCTTGCAAGCCACCTATTATGATTTCAACCCAGGGGAACTTACCCCTATAGGAGATGCCACCATACGCCATAAGGTACTCCCTCACAAATATGCCTTGGAAACAGGATTTTACGGAGATATAGAACACAAAATCAGCGAGCACCTTACCTTATCTTATGGTTTGCGCTGGAGTTCTTTCTTTCACTTAGGAAAACGCAGCATGAACAAATATCTAAATGATGAGGCTGTCGTTTTCAATCCTGCTCAGCGCATCTATGAGCGTGCGACCCCCATAGGCGAAAAAGAATACAAAAGGGGAGACCTCATCGATGTATATGCACACTTTGAGCCTCGCCTGAGTATGGCCTATGCACTTGATGACAACCGCTCTATCAAGGCCAGCTACGCGCGTATGGCACAGTATCTACACCTGATATCGAACACTGCCTCCCCTACCCCCCTGGATGTATGGGCACCGAGTGATTCTTACCTAAAACCCCAGTATTCTGACCAATTCGCCTTGGGATATGCCACCAACCTCAAGGAAGACACTTATAGTATAGAAACTGAAATCTTCTACAAAACTGTCCAAAACCGATTGGACTATATAGATGGTGCGAACCTTATCGCCAATGAATCCATAGAGCGTGAAGTACTCCCAGGACATACACGCGCCTATGGTTGGGAACTATTGATCAGGAAAAACACAGGAAAATTTACCGGATGGCTCTCCTACACCTATTCTAAGTCAGAACAACAAACCCCAGGAAGGACAGACCAAGAGACGGGGATTAACAATGGAAACTGGTATGCCACCGCCTATGATAAGCCTCACAACTTCTCCCTGACAGGTACCTATACCTTCAACAAGAAGTGGAGCGCCAGTGCGGTATTTACACTACAATCAGGTATCCCTGGTAATTTTCCTGTAGGTAGGTACAAGTACTTCGATGTGTCCATCTCCAACTATAGTGCACGCAATGCTTATCGCTTGCCCCTATACCACCGCTTGGATGTATCTCTTTCCTATACCCCTCATCCTGAGAGAAAATGGAAATCAGAATGGGTCTTTGGGGCTTACAATGTGTATAACCGATACAATGCCTCTTCTATTTATTTTAGAAATAATAAAGAAACCCGACAAAGTGAAGCTGTCAAGCTTTCTATTTTCGGAATTGTCCCAAGTATCACCTATAATTTTACTTTTTAAGCCATGAAAAAAACTATTTTAGCCCATAGAATATATCTTTTATCAGCCATATTCCCTCTTTTTACTGCTTGCGAGAAAGTCATAGAGCTGGATCTAGATACACAAGAAAAAGAATTGGTAGTGGATGCCCATATTGATTGGGAGAAGGGTACTACTGGAGAGGCACAAACTATTGAGCTGAGCTATACCCTCCCCTACTATAGCACCCAGACACCCGAAGGAGCTACTGGCGCTACTATCACCGTTACCGATGACCAAGGGAATGTGTTCCCTTTCTTGGAAAGAAGTGCTGGGGTATATAAAAACACTCATTTTAGCCCTGCTCTACAGCGAAAATACCAACTTTCCATCCTCTATAACGGCAAACGGTACGAAGCAGCAGATACGCTCAAGGAAGTACCACAACTCACTCAGGAGAATGTCACCCAGACACAAGATGGGGGCATCAATCGTGATGAGATCATGCTCCACCTACGCTTCGATGCTGACCCTACCGAGGAAAACAACTTCGTACTCCGTATCAAAGCCTCTTCTGATGGCGTAACTCGCTTGTATGGATTTGATGAGCGCTATTTCTCCGATGGGCACTTCTTTACCGAAATTGTAAATCGCAGTAGCGACGAAAAGGAGAAATTCAAAAAAGGAGATACCGTGGAGATTACTCTATTCCGAGTATCGGAGAACTACATGAATTTCATCGAAATTCTCTCGAATAACAGTGCTGACAATGCTGGACTTTTTAGCATTCCCAATCGTGTAAAAGGAAATGTAGTCAATATAGCCGACCCTACCCAAAACCCCTTAGGCGCTTTCCGAGTAAGCCAATACTCGAAAATAGTCTATACCATTGAGTAAAAATAAGAAAAGCTGTCCTTTGGGACAGCTTTTCTTATTAAAAGAAGAAAGGTAGCACATTTTCAATCAATGTGCTACCTTTTAGTGACCTCGACAGGATTCAAACCTGTAACCTTCTGAGCCGTAATCGGTAAGGATAAAATTTATCACTTTGTAACTTCTTTAAAATCAATATTTTAAAATAAATATTTATAGGGAAATCTTAGTATTTCCTCTTTTCTACCTTGTCGGCAATAAATGGTATATATATTTGGTTTATAGTAATTTACAAGGATTTTTGAAATAGGCTTACCATGCCTTTTTTGTGTATTTCAGAATTTAGTCATATGGTTTTATCCGAGCTTGTTTGCTTGGTTATTTTTTGTAACTTTGTGCCTAATACTAATACATACTACTATGGCAAATAATAATGAAAAAGGAATGTATGACTTAATCAAAGAGCTAATAGATTGCAGAGATGAAAGTATAAAAATATACCGCTTTGTGGCACATGCTACCATTCAACTCAAAAACAGAGAATGGAAAGACCCTTTTATTGAGGGTGATATTCCTGAAGGTTGGTGTTGGGCTCTTAAAGAGGAAATAAAGAAAATCCTTGATGAACTCAAAGAGAAATAGTAACTTCCTTCCTATTGTTTTTAGAATAATCATCTTCCCATAGAATAAAAACAACGGGAGATCTATTTTCTAATCCATAAAGAAGTGCATAAAAGCTAAAACTATCTCTATTGTTAAGGATAGGGTATGGCAACTTATGTTGCTCGTTTATAGATATTTTATCCTCTTTATCCAATCCGTTCCAATCAATACGAATATTTTTTGCAGGGGAGTACCCTATGTTTGTTATTACAAACGTTCTTTTGCCTTTGCCTAAATCACTAACTTCAATTTTTATATCAGCTTTTGAATAGCTGTCTATTTGGTACTTGTTAATAATTTCCTGCTGTTGGTTCAATTTTCTGTTGATACAATAAGACCATACAGCAACAAAAATAGATATTACCAAACTTCCTAATGCTATATAATCTGAATAATTCATAATATTTAAATTTTAATACGCTATCCGCTCCACGATCGCAGTGGCTACTACTTGATAAAACTCTACTATATAATCTTCAGGCACTGTCTCTGTTTGATAAGGAGGGTCGTTATATTCAGGTAATGGAGCGGGAACAAGCTCGATAAATCCTTTTTCTTTTGCTCTCCTTACCAATTTAACAGTACGTAGGTTATTCTGCATAACGACTGCATATACTTCATTGGTAGGAAAGTAGGTTTGCCAATCATTTACTTTTCTTAATCCTATGATAGAACCGCTTTTGATACGTTGCGATATAGAGTTTCCGATGAGGTTACAAGCTAATTCTGCACGCTTGAAATCAGGAATAGTGATGAAAAAAGATGGCTTATGCTGAGTGAATAACTCATCAGAGTTCCAACCTCCCGCAAAATCTACATCATAGTAAGGCACAAGAACATCTTTAGACATCTCATTAGTGATGAGTATAGGGATTTCTGTACGCTCTCTTTCTTCATCTTCATCTCTGTTTTCGTATTCCAACTCTACCCTCTCAAAAAAACCTTCTAAGATACGTCTTACCTTCTTAGGCATTTCCTTTTCCCCACTATCGTATAAGCTGAGGTCTTTCACGGATATTTGAGTATGTTCGTGTATATCTTGCAGAGATAAGCCGTATTTGTTTCGCTCTGTTCTTAGGTAGCTTTCCTCTTCCTCCTCTGGTACAACTTCTTCTATCTGTGGGATGATCATAGAGCCTTTACCAGTGAGGAGCCAGTCCTTGCTGATTTCAGGAAATTTTTTCAACAACTCTTCCATAACATCATCGCTAACTTTATTTCTGTAGCCTTTAATATGAGTTATTTGAGACTGGGATATATTGGTTTCTTGAGAAAGTTTATATCCTGAATAGTTGTAATGTTTAAGCACTTCTAAAAATCTATCATTGATAGGGATAGATTGCTTTACATTTTGTTTTGTATCTAAATTATTTTTCATACCTTTGTGCTTTAATTTTGAATTTGTTTGTTATCATGAAATTATCTAAACAAGGACGTTTTGAGCTTCGTGTATGGTTGGCTGAAAGAGCACAAATAGTAAGTCAACTTCAATATATCTATGATGAAATTAAAGATTGGGACATAGACGACATTAATCTTTACAAAAGACTTACTTTAGGGGAAGGGTCTATAAGATTTGTAACAAAAATCACTAAAGAGGAACATGAATTTATAGTTACCAAAATGAATTTCATAAAAAATGGAGACAAAGTAAGACTAAAAGACTAACTCCTTATCCGAAATTCCTTTATCAATTCTATTAACTTGGATATAAATCCCTCCACATTTTTAGGGTTTATATTATCCCCTTCCTTACTTTGTTTTGTATCAGGAGGGCTGTATATGTTATCCATTGCTCTCAGTAACATAATTTGTTGAGAATCTCGGTTATCCACATCGCCGCTATCGGTAGCCTTTAATAATTTTGAATGCTCCCGCATAGTCATAGCTATTGCCGATTTAAAAGCATATTCCTCTTGCAATTTGCGTTCTTTTGAATACCTACTAATGAGCCACCATACTAAAAACCAAGCAGGAGATGTTCTTAGTATATTGATGACAAAATGTACCCAATCAGAATTATTAATATCAAAACCTTTAAAAATCATAAATACTAAAAGACAAGTAAGATTAAAAAACACAACAGCTAACACCCCAAAAGTAATTACATTCTTCTGTATTTGGTTTTTCCGCTCTCTAAAATGAGTCCCTAATGAACCATCAGCAGCAGCTCCTATTAGGTTTTCAACTTCTTGCTTTTGGGATAATATATTCTTTTGTAAATCTTCAGCTTCTCTAATCAGAGACAAAGAGCGTGTATTTTGATTAACAACATCCTCAAACCGCTTCTTGTAATCCTCTATATTTTCTGTTATTTTTTGTTCTAAGGTGGCAATATTTGTTTTTAAAGTCTCTATTGTGTTTTTATTAGCCTCCGATGAAGATAAATAGGAACGAATAGATATATCATATTCATTAGCATTTTTAGCTTTATCCTTGATCGTATCATAAAATTCAGTTGCTTGTATTATTTTATTATCCAAATCACTCTTTGATTTAGAATATTCTTCTATCAAACGAATTAACTTGTTATTTTCCTGCTCTAATTTTGTTTGAACGAGCTCTATTTCTCCCGCAAGACTTTCTATATTTTCTTGTGATATTTTAGGCTTGTAAGTGATATTCCTCTCCCAGTTCCCAAACTGAATGCAATATTCAAAAATATATCTTATACCATTGAAAATACCTTGATTTTCTTTATCTGATATAGATCTCACCAAATTCTTTAATACTCCTACTATATCATTCCCAGAACCATTCGAAAGATATGAAGTAGGTAACATCAGCACCATATTAGATCCTATTAATGCTTTAAAACGATTAATAATATTTTCGTATATCTTCTTAAACTCTAAAGAATTATAATCACCAAACATCACATTTTCTAATGGAGTATCAGGAAAATTATCTATAATATATTGGTCTATATCAAAATCTTCTATTTGCCCTATATAAAGCTTTATATTGTTCAATTCTTGAACATTCATCACTATATTTATTTAAAAACCAACTACTTATAAACTTTAACATATTAATTAACAGAAATACTTTACTTTTTGTATTGTACTTTACAAAATGTTTCGTATCTTTGCATCGTGAAAAATGAGTAACATTTTACGCAACAAAATTAGTAAATATAATTCAATTAGCAATGAAAGAGGTTAAAAAAAAACGAACCATTACTGGTAAGCTGTCAGAGGCTATCTCTAATGAGATATTAACTAATAATGAATTAAGCCTACAAATAGCACTTATAATGAGAAAGACGCAGACAGCAATACGAGAATCTGCAAGAAGAAGAAGTAACACCTTATTAAATGTCAATCTAATGCCGCTGTATGAGAGCTACGGGTACTCAATTGAAGATGTAAAAGTAGAATAATTATGAACAATACCGAGCTAAAGAGACACCTTAAAAGAAAATTAGAGCGAGTAATAATGCTCAAATTATCCTTAGAGGGTACTGTTAGAGAATTGGCAAGCGAGATTATTAGCCTTAACGAAGAACTTGCCCTTGTGGAAGGGGGCAAGTCTTCAAAAAAGAAAACCACAACACCTGATATATCGAAGTATACGACAAAATTTTACGCTGAGTTTGAGAAAGCAAGGCAAAACAGCGACCTATAAAAAAAGCCCCGCAATAGTGCGAGGCATATGATAACAAATAAAATTTATAACGATGGCAAAATTACTACAAAAATTATTTTCTCGCAAGAGAAACGAGAAAAAAGTGCAAGACCAACAACTACAAGTGATTAATGGTTACTTGTGCTACAAAAAGCGCCGTTACAGCGAGCTAAACTACGAGCAGAAAGAGCAATATAACGATTGCTTTATCCCTCAAGCCGACAAAGAGGCTTTTCTACAACTCCTTAAAAGAACTCAATTAAGATACGTATAACTATGAGAACAATGACAAATACCGAGTTTGAGCGAGTACTCAGCGAAGAACGCAAGCAACGCTATTATTACAGCGACTTGTTGGACTTTCGAGAAGATATTTACAGGTCTTTTAGTTGTGAGTTTATCACAGAAGACGATTACCCAGATGATTGGTACTGCGCTATCTATTATGATGTAACGACCCGCTGCGAGGGTAACAAGAGCTGTCATACTGTAGAGATACAGCATATTTATATCAACTTCCAAGAGGTTAAGGTTACTGAAATGCAAGAAAGAGTATTAACAGCAGTACTCACCAACCGAGCTAATGAAGAATTTCAGTTTGAAGATACTGATATATACCCAGATTATGCAACTTCCAAAATGTGGTAAAAATGAAAACAACTATAGAGAAGGGCAAATGCTATGAAATAGGCGATTGGCTCGTACAGATTGACAGAATAGACGAGCGCTATATATGGTGCTTTGGTGCTGATAGCGATAGAGTGATAGGTTTTTTAGCCCTTCCTATTGATAGCAAAGTAACCCGTGAAGTACCTATTAACGACTACATCAACTATATAGATGTCGCAAGGCAGAATATAGCGGCTGAATTTCGCGAGAGACTAAGCCAATATGAAGAATAATAACAAATAAAATTATATCAAAAATGAATGAGAACATAATCACCGTACAACAACTCCCCGTGATCGTCTATGAGCGATTGGAAAGCGTGGGGCAAGAGATTGACAAGCGTATCGCAGCGCTTGACTTGGATAAGCAACTCGTAACAGAGGACACTAAGAAGGCTGTTAAGGACACGAGGGCTATGCTCAATAAAGAGTTAAAAAACTTTGAAGAGCAGAGAAAACGTATCAAAGAGCAAGTAATAGCACCTTACGAGGCTTTTGAGAAGGCATATAATACCTTTATCAAGGTAAAATATGAGACAGCTGATGGTACTCTTAAGGTGAAAATTGACGAGTTTGATAAGCGATTAAAAGCAGACAAAGAAGCACGTATCAGGGCTTATTTTACAGAGTTATGCCAGGCTAATAATATAGACTTCCTCCCTTTTGAAAGGCTCTGCTTGAACATAAGATTAAATGATAGTGACAAGAGCTTGAAGGACATTGTAAATACCAATATTGACAACGTGGTTAAAAGTCTTGAATTTATTGAAAGCCTTAATGATCCTGATGAGTATAAGGCGGATATTCTCACAGATTACAAGCAAACCCTTGATGTAACTACTGCTATACGCAATGCACAATATCGCAAACAACAACGAGAAGCTGAGTTACAACGTATCGAGGCGCAACGAGTAGCAGCCGAGCAAGCAAAATTAGCAGCCGAGGCAAGGGCAAAAGAAGTGGCACCGCTACAAGCACCACAAGAAGTGAAAAGTGAAGAACGAATAGTGAAAAATGAAGCGGTGCCAGCACCTCAAGAAGAAATACTACATTACACCCTTGGAGTAAGTGGTACAAGGGCACAACTTAGGGCGTTACGTCAATTCTTAGAAACAAATAACATTAATTACAATATACAATGAGTACAGCAGTAACCACCACAGAGAAGAAACTAACATTAGGAAACTTCCTCAATCAAGCTAACACAGCCGACTTTTTGACTAAAACATTAGGGGCAAGAAAATCAGAGTTTGTATCAAACCTCTTAGCCCTTTCAGATAGTAATAAAGAGCTGTTACAATGCGATAACACCGAGCTGATGAAGTGTGCCTTGAATGCCACAGCCCTTAACCTGCCACTTAACAAGAACTTAGGGTATGCGTATGTTATCGCTTACAAGGATTGGAAGACCCAAGAAGTACACCCACAATTTCAAATGGGATATAAGGGCTTTATTCAGTTGGCTATCCGAAGTGGTCAATATAGAACCATTAACACTTGTGAGGTACGAGAAGGCGAGATTAAGCGTAACAAGTTCACAGGACATACTGAGTTTTTGGGTGAAAACCCAGAGGGCAAAGTCATAGGTTATTTGGCTTATATAGAGCTACAAAATGGGTTTCAACAGTCCTTATATATGAGCCTTGAGCAGGTGCAGACACACGTAAGTAAGTATTCACAAAGTGGAATGGATAAAAAGACGGGTGAGCTTAGGGGTGTATGGAGAAACGAATTTGATGCCATGGCAAAGAAAACAGTCCTCAAGCTCCTGCTTAATCGCTACGGGGTGTTATCAGTAGAAATGCAGAACGCTATAGAGAAAGACCAAGCAGATAGCGAGGGGCGTTACATAGATAATCCGCAAGCAGGTAGGTATGTACAAGATGCTGTTATCATTGAACAAAGTGAACCTACCGATATAGTTGCTCAAGAAGAGCCAGTAGCTCCCGCCCCTGCCCCTACAGAAAGCCCCAAACAAGTTGATTTTAAAAACCTGTAAGTATGATAACAAGTTATTTTACACTCGGACAATCGCACATATATCGCTTTAATGGACAAACCTTAGACCGTGATTGTGTGATTAAGATAACAGCCGAAAATCC
>ERZ773008.487-NODE-487-length-29153-cov-20.182830_pt1 | contig 29153 bp, 30 predicted proteins | sample MGYA00580664_ERZ773008 | MGnify/ENA primary metagenome ERZ773008 (study PRJEB29015, sample SAMEA2738016) | human oral metagenome | biome: human oral; feature: human-associated habitat; material: dental | place: China | collected 2048 ... | reverse complement strand
TCTCATGAAACACTTCAAATCTTTAACTAAGATAAAAGAAGCCAGTGTCGATGAAATCGTCGAAGTCGGCGTACCACGAGCAGTAGCCGAGGCAGTGCGGACGAAGTTACATCTAGTAGACCAACAGAAAGCGGTCTTGCCAGAAGTGGCAGAGCCACAAATGGAACTGGATGAATAATATCGAGTCAAGACCGTGAAAACGGTCTTTTTGTGATATAATGAAGATATTCTTGGAGGAAAAATATGATTCATAAAATTGCTATTTTATCAGATATCCATGGCAATGCAATAGGATTAGCTGAAGTTATAAAGGATGCGCAAAAGCAGGGAGCAACCGAATATTGGCTTCTGGGAGATATTTTCCTTCCTGGACCAGGTCGAAATGATATAGTGGCACTTCTAAAAACGATTCCGTTATCTGTAGCTGTTCGAGGAAACTGGGACGACTGCGTTTTGGAAGCTTTGGATGGTGTATATGGCCTTGAAGATCCTCAAGAAATACAGTTATTGCGTATGACCCAATATTTGATGGAAGATCTTGAACCTCAGCATATTGATTGGCTTAGGGATATGCCATTAGCATGTAAAAGAGAAGTTGATGGGCTGCGTTTTTCAATTTCTCATCATTTACCCGATAAAAACTATGGTAGTGCTTTACAAGTGACCAATGATACGGAAAATTTTGATCGTTTGCTAGATGAAGAAACAGATGTAGCTGTTTACGGGCATGTCCATAAGCAGTTGCTCAGATATGGGAGCAAGGGACAACAAATCATCAATCCTGGAAGCATTGGTATGCCATATTTTAATTGGCCAGCCTTAAAAAATCACAGGGCTCAATATAGTATCATAGAGATTGAAAATGGTGAAATGGTAGACATTCGCTTCCGAAAAGTGCCGTATGACTATGAGGCGGAGTTAGAGTTAGCAAAAGAAAATGGTCTCCCTTTTATCGAGATGTATGAGGAGCTTCGACGAGAAGATAATTATCAGGGGCATAATTTAGAACTGTTGAGCCAGTTGAACAAAAAGTATCATTATATTGACGATGTACGAGCTTATTTTGATTTTTTTGATAAGTGAAAAACCTCTGCAAACTCTTACAAAATGTGTTAAAATGAAATTAGTATTCATAGAGAAGGAAGCAACTAATGAAATTTTTAGAACTTAATAAAAAACGCCATGCAACTAAGCGGTTTAATGATAAGCCAGTGGATCCTAAGGATGTTCGTACAGCCATTGAAATTGCGACTTTGGCACCGAGTGCTCATAATAGCCAGCCTTGGAAGTTTGTGGTGGTGCGTGAACGAAATGAAGAAGTAGCAAACATTGCATTTGGATCCAATCAAGATCAGATTAAGTCTGCTCCTGTGACGATTGCTCTTTTTACAGATACAGACTTGACTCAGCGTGCTCGCAAAATTGCACGGATTGGCGGTGCTAATAACTTTTCAGAAGAGCAACTTCAGTTTTATATGCAGAATCTACCTGCTGAATATAGCCATTATGATGACCAACAAAAGAGTGATTACTTAGCCCTTAATGCTGGTTTGGTGACGATGAATCTTGTTTTGGCGCTGACAGACCAAGGTATTGGATCTAACATCATTCTTGGCTATGATAAATCAAAAATCAATGAAGTTCTAGAAATTGATGAACGTTTTCGTTCGGAACTATTGATTACGGTTGGTTACACTGACGATAAGTTGGAGCCTAGCTATCGTTTACCAGTCGATGAAATTATAGAAAAACGATGATTTTAAAAAAATCGTAGAAACAGACGTATTGAATCAGATTTTGATGATTTTTAATCACATAAGGAGAAGTTGATGACAGTTATTGATTTTAAAGCGGAAGTTGAAAAACGTAGGGAAGATTTGCTGGCTGATTTGTTCAGTCTTTTGGAAATCAATTCTGAGCGAGATGATTCTAAAGCAGATAAGGACCATCCTTTCGGACCTGGTCCTGTTAAAGCTTTGAAAAAATTTTTGGAGATTGCAGAGCGAGACGGCTACGAAACAAAAAATGTAGATAACTACGCTGGTCACTTTACCTTTGGTGAAGGAGATGAGGAACTGGGGATTTTTGCTCACATGGATGTAGTCCCAGCTGGAAGTGGTTGGAATACAGACCCATATAAACCGGAGATTATCGATGGTCGCCTTTATGCGCGTGGTTCTAGTGATGACAAGGGCCCAACCATGGCTTGCTATTATGGTTTGAAGATTATCAAAGATTTAGGTCTGCCAACTTCTAAGCGAGTGCGCTTTGTTGTAGGTACAGATGAGGAGTCTGGTTGGAAGGATATGGAGTATTACTTTGCTCATGTCGGACTACCTGAACCTGATTTTGGCTTCTCTCCTGACGCTGAGTTTCCGATTATCAACGGTGAAAAAGGAAATATCACTGAGTATCTACATTTTGCTGGAGAAAATCGCGGTGCTGCTCGTTTACATAGCTTTACAGGTGGTCTCCGTGAAAATATGGTACCAGAGTCAGCGACAGCTGTACTATCAGGTCAAGTACCAGAACTCGTCGATATGCTAGATGAATTTGCAAAAGAGCATGACTTACGTTTTACCTATGAAGAATTAGCAAATGGTCAAATTTCAGTAACGATTATTGGTAAGTCTGCTCACGGAGCTTCTCCACAGTCCGGTATTAATGGTGCAACTTATCTGGCTAAGTTCTTGACTCAGTTTGATTTTGAAGGTCCTGCAAAGGATTATCTAAATGTTGCTGGAAACATCCTTTTGAATGACCATGATGGGACTAATCTTAACATTGCTTATGTAGATGAAAAGATGGGATCTCTTTCTATGAATGCTGGTGTCTTCCGCTTTGATGAAGAGAGCACTGATAATACGATTGCTCTCAATATCCGCTATCCAAAGGGAACGACCCCAGAAGCGATTCAGACTGTTTTAGCACAACTACCAGTGACTAAAGTAACTTTGTCAGAACATGGGCACACGCCTCACTATGTACCAATGGAAGATCCACTAGTACAGACTTTGCTTTCAGTTTATGAGAAGCAAACTGGCTTAAAAGGACATGAACAAGTGATTGGTGGTGGGACTTTTGGTCGCCTTTTGAAACGTGGTGTGGCTTATGGTGCGATGTTCCCAGATTATATTGATACCATGCACCAAGCTAATGAATTTATCGATGTAGAAGATCTTTTCCGTGCAGCAGCTATTTATGCGGAAGCTATCTACGAACTGATCAAATAAAAGAAGAACTCGTTTGGTTTTGCCGAATGAGTTTCTTTGCAAGGAGATAAGATGCAGACATTGGAAGAGATTACTAAGGCGATTATGGCAGACCCGCAAAATAAAGCTTTTACAGAACAGGGGATTAAACCACTCTTTGCAGCACCTAAAAATGCTCGTATCAACATTGTCGGTCAGGCGCCTGGACTGAAAACCCAGCAGGCAGGTCTTTACTGGAAGGACAAAAGTGGTGACCGTTTGCGTGAGTGGTTAGGTGTTGATGAGACGACTTTTTATCAATCAGGATATTTCGCAGTTCTGCCTATGGACTTTTATTTTCCGGGACATGGCAAGTCCGGGGATTTACCGCCTCGTAAGGGCTTTGCCGAAAAATGGCATCAGCCGCTTTTAGAGCTTTTGCCAGATATTGAGCTAACCATTCTGATTGGTCAGTATGCGCAGAAATACTATCTGCACCAAAAAGGAAATATCAAACTGACTGAGACGGTTCAGCAGTATAAAGACTACCTGCCTGACTTTTTCCCACTGGTCCACCCATCGCCCCGCAACCAAATCTGGATGGCTAAAAATCCTTGGTTTGCAGAGCAGGTTGTGCCAGACTTACAAAAATTGGTAAAAAATATCATGGAGAAACGAGGCTAGATTCATGGACGCATTTGAAAAAGTAGTAGAAAAGTTAAAGGAATTAGACATCCCTTTCGAGTTGGTGGAGCATGAGCCAGTACTGACCACTGAGCAAGCTGACGCTTTTATCGAAGGAATCGAAGGTGTTCGTACTAAGTCCATGTTTTTGACAAATAAAAAGAAAACGCAGTTTTATTTGCTGATTATGGATGATAAGAAGACGCTGGACATGGACTTGTTTAAAGAGCTGGTTTCAGCCAACCGTATTCGCATGGCTTCTACGGATTCCCTCTTTGACAAAATGCTGTTGCCACCTGGAACAGTATCACCTTTTGGTCTGCTCAATAATAAGGAAAAGGATATTCAGGTTTATTTTGATAAAGACATTATTGATGAAGAACGCATGTGTTTCCATCCTAATACTAATGAAAAGACGATTTTTGTCGCTACATCGGATTTGTTTAAGTTCCTTCAAGCGATAGGCTATTCTTATGAAGTGGTGGAACTGCACTCTTAGGAAGTCAAATCGCATAGACAAGGGTTTGCTGTGGTTCTTTTGACAATTTCATCAGACTTAACTTTAACGTTAAGAGTGTATCAAAGTTTGCTGATGAAGTTTAATAGAGAGAAAAAATATTTGAAATAGGAGAAGATTAATGGAAAAAATTAGTGCTAAAGAGTTGTATAAAAAGTTGCAAATAGAAAAGATAAGCTTGATTGATGTTCGTGAATCAGATGAATTTGCTTCGGGTCATGTGCCTGGTGCTCACAATCTTCCTCTCAGCAACCTATCGGAAAATTACAGTCGCTTGGATAAGGATATTCACTATCATGTCATTTGCCAAAAAGGAGGACGTTCAGCACGTGCCTGTGAGTTTTTAGAAGCCCGAGGTTATCAAGTTACCAATGTTGAAGGTGGAGTAGAAGCTTATCCAGAATCATTGACTAAATAAAATAACAAAATCACTAAAAATAAATTGAAATTTTAACGGCCTTTTTGTAGAATGAGGGTAGAAATTCTCTTTTTTCTCAAGTTGAAAAAAGGAGGTCATTTATCTTATGAACATAAAATCAACAGCATTTCTATTGCTCAATTTCTCGATTTTAACTCTCGTAGCTTGCTCTACTGATAAAAAAACGGAGAGTAGTATACAGTCGACAGACTCTCATGTCTCCCAGAAACAGGAGCAAGAATCTGCTAATAAGCAAGAAGCAAAAGAACATATAAAAGAAAAGACTTCATCTGCAAAACCAACTGACACAGATCTTGCATATAATGGACGATACTACAGTGTTCACGGTAAATATGAGGAAATACTCATAGTGAATAAACGCTATCCTTTATCTCCCCAATATAATCCGGGAGAAAATGCCATAGCAAAAGCAGCGCTACTTAAATTAATTGAAGATATGCAAACTGCGGGCTATGCAATTAGTAGTCAGTATAGTGGTTTTCGTAGCTATGATACTCAAGCTGATCTTTATCAAAATTATGTCAATCGAGACGGAAAAGAAGCCGCAGATCGCTATTCCGCTAGGCCAGGCTATAGTGAACACCAGTCAGGATTAGCCTTTGACTTGATTGATACAAATGGTAATCTTTTAGAAGAAACAGATGCTAGCCAATGGCTCTTGCATCATGCGCTTAGATATGGATTTATTGTTCGCTACTTGGAAGGAAAAGAGAATTCGACAGGATACATGCCTGAGAGCTGGCATTTACGCTATATTGGACAAGAGGCTAAAGAAATTGCTGAATCTGGGAAATCCTTAGAAGAATACTTTGGAATTTCTGGAGGAAGTTACCAAGAATAAAGGATACAAAATTAATACATTATATTAAGGAGGACACTCTTATGAAGTTTTATGCGATTGATCGGACGATTGATGTCGTCGAAACACCAGTTGAAGAAACAGGTCGTTTGATTCGGCACTTGCATTTAGCAAAAGGAAAACAAATTCCTGAACATAAAGCTGATGCGTTGGTCACTGTAGTTTGCTTAGAAGGGAAAGTTGATTTCACTGCATTAGGTGAAATTGTTCAGATGCTTCCTGGAACATTTTTAACGATGGAGCCAAATGAATTGCACAGTCTTTATGGAGTTGAAGAAAGTCATGTATTGGTTATTCAACAATTGATTTATTAAAAGGAGATGAACCTATGATCAAAAAAGCATTTCGAATGAAAGTTTTCCCTGATCAACACGCTGAATATGAAAAGCGTCATAAAGAGCTTTGGCCAGAAATGCGTCAAATGCTCAATGAGCATGGAGTAATCTCTTATTCTATTTTTCTTGATAAGGAGACTAGTTTTTTGTTTGCTTATGCAGAAATTGAGAATGAGGAACTATGGAAGCAAATAACAAAGACAGAGATTAACCAGAGATGGTGGGAATTTATGGAACCAATCATGGAAACCAACCCAGATAAATCACCAGTCAGTCATGAGCTTCCTCAAGTGTTTGAATTATAATCATGATTAGAAGGAGATACTTGCTCTCCTTTTTCTATTTAAGCAACAAAAAAAGCCAATTCCGATTTCTCGGAATTGGCTTTGGTTCAACGTTTTTAAGCAATAAATGCGGTTGATTATTTGAGACCGTATTTTACAAAATCTTTCCCTAATCTATTTAAATCCTTATTAAATCAAGCTTTTTAGTAGGGGTAAATGTAAAAATTGTCTTATGTATGATGTATTATGAAACAGACATGGTACCAAAAAAATAGGTTTCGGGGCTTATAAAATAATGAAAGTTGTCTCAATCAATTGAGCTTGTTTTATTGCCTTTTTGTAGCAAGGTGACATAGTCACTTTTTGTGTGGAATAGGTGAGACAGAAAAACAGTCTTTCGGTTTTGGTCGATGAAGTAGAGCAAAACATATTGTCCGATAATTTTTCCTCGTGTGGGATATTTACTGTTGATTTTTACCCCAATTTTTTCATCGGCGTCAAAACCAACCTCAGGAAAGACTTCTAAATTTTTGAAGCCATCTAAAATTTTAGTAATGGTGTTTTTAGCAGATGTGGGGGATAAAAGGACAGTTGCAATGTATTCATAAATATTATCTATCGCTTGAGAAACTTCTTCGGAAGCGATAACTTTATAAGCCATAGCGAGACCTCATTTTCTCTAAGCTAATGCCCTGACCTTCTTCATATTGCTTTAAAGCTCTTTCAGACTGAGCTTGTAATTCTTCAAGAAGTTGTTCACGGTGTAAATCTTCAGCAGTTTTAATAGGCAAGTCTTGTTCTAGTACGATTTGTTCGACAAAAAGCGTGATGGCTTCAGTCATGGTCATTCCTTTTGATTTGATAATATCCCTTGCTTGCTCCATAATAGCTTCGTTGATTTTGAAATTATACTGTTTTGATAAAGTAGTAGTCATGGTATATCTCCAATCTATATCAGATATATCCATTATAAGTTATTTGTCCACTTTTAGCAAATACAAAAAAGCCAATTCCAATTTCTTGGAAAAGGCTTTGTATCAACGTTTTTAAACAATAAATGCGGTTGATTATTTGAGACCGTATTTTTTGTTGAAGCGATCCACACGTCCATCTGCTTGAGTGAACTTTTGACGTCCAGTATAGAATGGGTGTGAGTCTGATGAAATTTCAACACGGATCAATGGGTAAGTTTCCCCTTCGAATTCAACTGTTTCGTTTGAACGCTTAGTTGAACCACTAAGGAATTGGTAACCAGTTGAAGTATCCATGAAGACAACAGGGCGGTATTCTGGATGAATATCTTTTCTCATTTTAAAAATTTCCTTTCTGCCATGGACTCTTTGCGAGCCATAGATTAGTTACTTTGATAGTTTACCAAATTTTACTTGTCTTGACAAGTATTTTCAATTATTTTCTTTGCTTTTTAGCTAATTCTTTTAATTCTTGATAGATTGCTTCGTTTTCTTCTAATGAGTAAGAGTTGGCACCGCTAGCTAATGGGTGCCCTCCACCATGATGATTCTTAGCGATTTCATTGATTGGGATAAACTTGCTTCGTAACCGGACACGATAATGGCCAGCTTCTTGCTCAACAAAAATTCCCCAGATTTTGACATCTTCGATCTTACCTGGCGTTGAGACGATCTCAGCGGTCTCTGCATCGGTAAGATTGTAAGTTTTGAGTAGGTCCTGGGTAATGATGACACGTGCAACTCCGCTTTCATCAAGTTCTAGATGGTCGTAGATGTAGGCTTGTAGCTTAGCAATCTTGTAGCTAAATGAATCCATTTTCCGAGCTAAAGTAGCAAAGTCAAAAGGATATTCTCTTAAGTGACTGGCTACTTTAAATGTTTGAGCAGTGGTAACCGGGTAGAGAAATCTACCTGTGTCTCCGACAATTCCAGCATAGAGAAGCTTAGCGATATAAGCATTCATTTTTAGATGGTTTTCTAGAGCAAAAAGGGTGATTAATTCGCAAGTACTACTGGAATTGGTATCGACCCAAGCCAAGTCGCCATAAATATCATCATTAGGATGATGGTCGATTTTAATCAGATAAGATCCATTTGTATAGCGATTGTCGTCAATACGAGCAGTATTGGCAGTATCACAGACGATTACGAGGGCTTGATGATAGTCTTCTTCAGTGACCTCATCCATTTCAGCTAACCAAGTCAATGTTGGTTCGTCATGTCCTGTTACTTTGATAGTCTTTTCGGGGAAATTGAGTTGTAGTAGCTTTTGTAATCCCACTTGGCTTCCTAACGCATCAGGGTCAGGATTGACATGTCGATGAATGATGATGGTTTTGTATTCTTTAATTTTTTGTAAAATTTGCTGGTGAATGAACATTAATACCTCAGATTTTAGCTTAAAGTTATTGTTTTATTGTAACACAAGATTTCTATTTTTAAAATGAAAAATATATGCTATAATTGAGAATAGAAGATATTTTGGAGGAAATTATGGCTTTAGCAAAGATTGTATTTGCAAGTATGACAGGAAATACAGAGGAAATTGCTGATATTGTAGCAGATAAATTAAGAGAGCAAGGCTTGGATGTTGATGTAGATGAGTGTACAACAGTTGAAGCCGAAGATTTCTTAGAAGCCGATCTCGCTATCGTAGCAACTTATACTTATGGTGATGGTGATTTACCAGATGAAATCATGGATTTTTACGAGGACTTGGCAGGGCTTGATCTTTCAGGAAAAGTATATGGTGTTGTAGGATCAGGCGATACTTTTTACGATGAATTTTGTAAAGCGGTGGATGATTTTGATGCAGTTTTTGCATCGACTGGTGCAGAAAAAGGTGCTGAAAGCGTCAAAGTTGATCTGGCTGCAGAAGAACAAGATATCGAAAACTTAGAAAATTTTGCTGAAACTTTAGCTGCTAAAGTTAGTGAATGATCTTGAAATATTTGTTAAATACTAGATTATGACGGAGGCTGGGACAAAAGTCCTAGCCTCTTAATTGTCTTTGGATTGTCGAGCAAGACGCAGTGGTTGAGTGGGCTCTACTACGCTGATTTCATCAGCTTTTACAGCCCTACTCAACTGTGCGGAGGTGGGACGATGAAATCGAATTCTAACGAATTACCGATTTCTGTCCCACACTCTTTTTGATTGTAAGTTTTGACAGGAATTTTCCTATAAAAAATGCTACAATAATAAGAATGAAATAAAAGGAGCGAGAAATGAAATCACAAGAGAAAGAATTTTCGATGAGTTGGTTTTTTAAATGGTTTTTAGATAATAAAGCGATTAGTGTTTTTTTAGTTTGCTTATTAATTGGATTAAATATTCTAGTTTTAAGTAAGATCAGTTTTATTTTTACACCAATTGTGGAATTTGTTTCAGTTATTATGTTGCCAGTTATTCTAGCAGGCTTACTTTATTATCTGCTTAATCCTTTAGTAGACTTGCTGGAAAAATACAAGATAAATCGCCTAGTAGCCATTACTATTGTGTTTGTTTTGATTATTTTGCTTTTGATTTGGGGATTAGCAGTTGCTATTCCAAGCCTTCAGGCTCAGATTGTTAGCTTTTTTAAAAATATGCCGACTTATTTAAAGCAAGCTGAAAAAGTCTTGAACGATTTATTAGACAGTCGTCTGTCAGAGCAGTTCCGCCCGCAAATTGAGCAAGTAACTGAAAATGTTTCTTCTCAGCTTACAACATGGGCTAGCAGTTTTTCTACTCGTGCGGTTAATTGGGCAAGTAGCTTTGTTAGTGCGGCATCACAAATTGTTGTTGCGGTCATTATCATGCCTTTTATTTTGTTCTATCTTTTGCGTGATGGCAAACATTTAAAGGGATATATGACTCAGTTTTTGCCAAAGAAATTCCGAGAACCTGTCGGTCAAATTTTAACAGATGTGAATAGTCAGTTGGCAAATTATGTTCGCGGACAAATAACTGTAGCGATTATTGTGGCATTTATGTTTATGATTTTCTTTAAAATCATTGGACTACGATACGGTGTAACGCTTGCCGTAGTAGCAGGAGCACTAAATTTAGTTCCTTATTTAGGTAGCTTTTTGGCCATGCTTCCGGCTTTAATCTTGGGATTGATTGCAGGTCCTGTTATGCTTTTAAAAGTCATTATTGTCTTTATTGTAGAGCAAACGATTGAGGGACGCTTTGTATCACCACTAATTTTGGGAAGCCAATTAAGAATTCATCCGATTACAATTTTATTTGTTCTTTTGACTTCTGGATCTATGTTTGGAATTTGGGGTGTATTGCTGGGAATTCCGGTTTATGCATCGGCAAAAGTGGTGATTGCTGCTATCTTTAAATGGTATACAGTAGTTAGTGGGTTATATGGTGATGAACTAGAGGGTGAAGCTAGTGAACAATAGTGAAAAAATGTTAACAGCAATCGAAGCGCAAGATCTGACACAAGCAGAGCATTTCTTTGAAAAAGCGCTTCTGGAGGATAGCGATGAAGTTTTATTAGACTTGGCAGAATACCTAGAAAATATTGGATTTTTCATACAAGCCAAGCAAATCTATAAGAAGCTAGCTTCTCTTTATCCACAAGTCAATTTAAGTTTGGCAGCAATCGCTAATGAGGATGGAGATTTGGAAGAGGCCTTTTCTTATCTAGAGGAAATTAATCCAGAAAGCCCATGGTATATCCACGCTTTATTGGTCAAGGCTGATCTTTATCAGATGGAAGGTTTACCAGATGTTGCTCGTGAGAAATTAGCTGAGGCAAGCCAGCTAAGTGATGAAGCTATTATTACTTTTGGGCTGGCTGAGATTGACTTTGAATTAGGACATTTTAAACAGGCTATTCAGGAATATGCAAGCCTTGATAATCGTGAAATTTATGAACAAATCGGTGTTTCAACCTATCAGCGGATTGGCGTCAGTTATGCGAGTTTAGGGAAATTTGAAGTAGCGATTGAATTTTTAGAGAAGGCTATTGAATTGGAGTACGATGAGGCAACAGTTTTTGAGTTAGCAACCATCCTATATGATCAGGGAGAATACCAGAAAGCTAATCTTTATTTCAAACAGTTGGACACAATATCTCCTGATTTCGAGGGGTATGAGTATGTTTATGCCTTGTCTCTACATGAGGAGCATCAGGTTGATGCAGCCCTATCCATGACGAAGCAGGGATTATCTAAAAATCCTTTTGACACTCAGCTTTTTCTATTAGCTTCTCAGCTTTCCTATGAATTACACGATATGAAGCAAGCTGAACATTATCTTTTAGAAGCATGGGAAATTGCGGATGACTTGGAAGAAATTGCCTTACGACTAACCAACCTATATTTGGAACAGGAACGCTACGAGGATATTTTAGCTTTAGATAATCAGGAATGGGATAATGTTTTGACACGTTGGAACATTTCTCGAAGCTACCAAGCATTGGAACAGTTAGAAAAATCTCAGGTACTTTATGAGGAATTACATAAAGATCTACGAGATAATCCCGAATTTTTAGAAGAGTATATCTATCTTTTACGTGAATGCGGAGATTTTGAAGCAGCAAAGAAAGAAGCTGAGCATTATTTAACTCTAGTACCAGATGATGGCTCTATGCAGGAATTACTGGAGCAATTAGAATAAGCAAGAAGTGAAGAAATTAAAAAATGTTTCAATGACAATAGATTGTTGAAACACCGACTTGAAAAGTTTTTTGCATTAGAAAAAGAAGCTGAGGCGAGTTAATCAGTACACCAAAGTTAGATTTTTTGTCTAACATTTGAGGTACAGTTTATTTTGCCTCAGCTTTTATTATATTTTCATACTCTTGATCTTTTCTTCATCTGGTGTGACGCGTAGGGTTTTCTGGCCTGTATAGGTGACAAATCCTGGCTTGCCACCAGTTGGTTTATTTAATTTTTTAATCTCAATCATGTCTACTTGAACAAGATTGGATAGCCTGGCCTTGGAGAAGTAGGCAGCTAGCTCTGCAGCATCTGTCTTAACTTCATCGCTGGGTTGGAGGTTGCCAGTGATGACCACGTGGCTACCTGGAATATCCTTGGCGTGAAACCAAAGCTCATCTTTTTTAGCCATCTTAAAAGTCAGTTCGTCATTTTGTAGATTATTGCGTCCAACTAGGATAATGGTTTGACCGTCAGTTGCTAAATATTTCTCCGGTTTCTGTCTTTTTTGGATTTTTTCTCTCTGACGTCGTCGGATAAAGCCAGTCTGGATTAGTTCCTCTCGGATTTCCGCAATCTCAGTCAGACTTGCTTGAGCAAGGGCTGTTTCCACACTCTCAAGATAGAGTATCGTAGCCTGAGTCTCCTCAATCAAGCTAGTCAGATGTTTAACAGCTTCCTTGAGTTTCTGATAGCGTTTGAAATAGCGCTGGGCATTTTGATTGGGAGTCAGGGCTTTGTCGAGCGAGATGATAATCTTCTCACCTGTGTAGTAATTGTCCAGCTCTACTTGATCTTGGTCGTTGGGCACCTGATGGAGAAAGGTGGTCAAAAGCTCCCCTTTTTGGCGGAATTCCTCTGCATTCTCCGTTGCTAGGAGCTCTTCCTCTTGCTTGACCAGCTTTTTTCGGTTCTTTTCCAACTCATTTTCTACTCGGCGAATCAGTTCGCTGGCCTGCTGGTTGACTCGATCTCGCTCAGCCTTGTCCTTATAGAAAGTGTCCAAAAGCTCGGATAGCGTGGACATTTGGGTCTTGCTGTCGGAAAATAGCAGAGCAGAGAAGGATTTTTCGGTCAGGCTAGGCTCAGTCGGACTAGAAAAAAATGCTCGAAAAGTTTTGAGCTTGTCAGCTGCCAGACGGCCACTGAGTTCAGTAGCTGTATCCCGACCCAATCCCTGGAAAATTTGCTGGAGACGTTTAGGCTCTAAGTCTTTAGTATGCAGGATTTCAAAAAGCTTTTCATCGTCTACAGTAAAAGGATTAAGACTGCCAGTCTGAGGTGGTGCGACATAGGTTGAGCCCGGCAGGATAGTTCGATAGCTGTTCTGTGAAAATCCGACATGTTTGATGGCTTCAATAATCTTACCGCTAGACTTGTCCAAGAGAATGATATTGCTGTGCTTTCCCATGATTTCGATGGCCAGAGTCACAGCAACGCTATCTCCGATTTCGTTCTTATTGGAGACGCTGATTTCCAAAATCCGGTCATTCTCCACCTGCTGGATCGCTTCAATGACAGCGCCCTGCAAGTATTTGCGCATCACCATGATAAAGGTATTGGGAACAGCAGGGTTTTCAAAAGTGGTCTCCGTCAGCTGGACGCGCCCGAAGACTGAGTGAGCTGATAGGAGGAGCTTGTGGCTTTGGCGATTGCTACGAATCTGTAAAACCAGTTCTTGATCAAAGGGCTGGTTAATCTTTTGGATGCGGCCTCCTACTAATTCATGGCGCAACTCTTCTGTCATGTGGTGTAAAAAAAATCCATCGAAAGACATGCTTTTCTCCTTGAAACTTGCTACAGAAAATTATAACAAAAAATACTCATAAAAGCTTCTAAAGTTTTTGGCAAAAATTTTTAAAAATTTTAAATGATTTTGATGTGAAAATTGTTAATATAGTAGTGAGAAGGAATTTAAAGCTAGATGGAGCTAGAATGTTTGAAGATTATATTTTAATTCAAAAGATAAAAAATGGAGATCAAAATGCGTTTGAAAGGGTGCTTGAGAAGTATTATCACTCTATCTATTTTTACTGTGTACGCAGATGCTATGGCAATGTTGAGTTAGCAGCAGATTTGACCCAAGATATTTTTCTTAAAGTGATAAAAAATATCAGAAACTATCGTTTTACAGGGAAATTCTATAATTATCTATTCACAATTGCTGTTCATCATTGTAATAACCATTATAAAAAGAAAGAAATAGAAAAAGTTGAATTCAACGAAAGTATTTTATCTTCTCACGAAAATGACGGTATGAGAAATTTAGTAGTTAACGAAGAAAATAAGGTAATTCAACACGCCTTAAATCAATTGTCAAATCCGCAAAGGGAGGCCATTATTTTGAAATATTATCATGATTTAAAGGTTAAGGATATTGCGAAGATTACAGGTGTAGGTGTTCCTACTGCTCAGTCCCGAATTCATCAAGGGCTTGTAAAACTATCCAAGGTTTTAGATCAAGAGGAATTTACTTATGACGAAAAAAGTTATTGAACGTTTAAAAAATTATCAATTAGAGGTTGATGAATCTAGGAAAAAAGAGGTTCTTTTACTTGGTATTTCTCATCTGAAAAGTCAGAAAAAGCGGAGTTCTTATCTGGAATTGGCTCTTTTTACTATTCGGTTTATTAGTTTAAAAACTTGGTTGATTCAGTTCGCAGTATTCGGAATCAGTTTATTAGTTATATTAAACAATCCACCTAGTCTTGTTTATCCTTTAATAAAAAATTTAACAGGATTGTTAATAATCTCTCTGCTTTTCTTTATGGAGGAATTATTTAAAAGTTTTACATCTGGAATGTGGGAATTAGAGCAAACTTTTAAGTACGATTTACGCCAGCATGTATTAGTGAAACTCTTTATTTTTGGTTTTATTGATTTTCTGATTGTTCTGAGCTTTTCTATATTAACAAACTTACTCTTCAGATTTTCTTTTTTAAGTATGTTACTGTATTTGTTAGTCCCCTATAATGTTGTTTGTATTGTTTTGTTTCATTCTCTATCTCATTGGAGAAATTCTAGCAATCATCGTAGTACGTGGTTCGCTTTTGGCATGGTTCTTTTAACTCTATTTATAGCTTTGAATCTATTCAATCCTTATCGTATGGCTGTTATTTATTGGTTCCTAACTTATTTAATATCTCTTTTGATTCTCGCACTTTTGTTCTTTAAACAAGTTAAAAAATTGACAGCAGGAGGAATGATAGATGGAACTCAGTCTTAAAGGTATAAAAAAAGAATATGGAGACAAGTTGGTATTAGATTGTATTTCATTTTCACTAGAGCCAGGACTTTACGGAATTCTAGGTTCGAATGGATCAGGAAAGACGACGCTTTTCCGGATTATTTGTGGTCTTATGAAGCCCACTCAGGGAGCTGTTTTCTTTAACGGAAAGAATATGGTTGATCAAGCAGAAAATTTTAGAGATATTTTAGGTTTTTTACCACAGGACTTTCGATATTATCCAGACTTTACTGCTAGAAATTTTCTACTCTATATTGCTTCTTTAAAAGGGTTGAGTCGAAAAAATGCTTCTACAACAAGCGATGAATTATTAGATTTGGTTGGCTTATCTGCTATCAAAAATAAAAAAATTCGAAAACTTTCTGGTGGTATGAAGCAGAGATTAGGAATTGCACAAGCTCTCTTAAACGATCCACAAGTCCTTGTGTTAGATGAGCCAACAGTTGGGCTAGATCCTCAAGAACGGGTTAAATTCCGAAAGTTATTAAGTAGTTTATCAAATGAAAAAATCATTCTTTTATCGACCCATATTGTATCAGATGTCGAAAGTATCGCTGATGAAATTTTGATTTTAAAAAATGGGCGTTTACGAGATAGAGGAACGGTTAATCAATTAGTTTCTGAAATATCTGACAAGGTTTGGGAATGTGAAGTAACAGAATATGAGGCTGATAAATTAGAAGAGACTTTTCTTGTGAGCAATCGTCGCCAAGATGGTCAACATATCGTGATGAGGATTGTATCTGAACAAGCTCCAATCTCGAAGGCTTCCTTGGTTAGTCCAACTTTAGAAGATTTGTATCTCTATTATTTTAGAGAGGAGATGCAGGATGAAGACACTTATTAGATTTGAATTTCAAAAAATTTTAAAGAATAAAACGATTTTGGGAAGTTTAGTTGCAAGTTTATTTCTACTTACTGGTATTTTTTTCATAGGCTATCATTATTCTCAGTATCAATTTGCAGCAAGAGACAATGTTGCACATGGCTATTCTAAAGATATTGAACATAATTACAGAGGAGAGTTTACAGATAATAAAATTCGTTGGATTATAGCAGACGATCTCAAAAAATTTCAAGAAAGAGAACTTTCTGATGATGGAAGTTGGAAAGAAAAAGGAGAGCCATGGCTTTTTCACCCATTCTATCTCTTTACAGAACAGATAAGTGATGTTTTTGTCAAGGACGCACGTCATCTTTATGAAAAGCAGATGGAACGAGTGAAAAAAGGGGAAATGCTGATGCTTGAAGACTTAGAATTACGTAGCATTAAGGAGCTTGGTTTTAAAGAGTTTGGGAAACCTCTAAAAATTGGCAATTATGCACCTTGGCTTGATTTGTATAAAGTTCAGGGAAATGTTTCCATTTTAGTTTCGTTTCTCGTCATTTTAGTGTGTTCTTTGATGTTTTCAGACGATAAGGCTAAAAATATGAATCAAGTATTGATGACAACAAAATATGGCCGTAATAAACTGATAAGGGCCAAGATTGGAGTTGCTTTTCTCTTTAGTTTAGTATTATTTATAGTTTTTCAAATGGCCGCTTATTTTGCATTTTCTATTATGTATGATACTAGTGGATGGAGTTCTAGTATTCAGACTAACTTAGATTTGGGGTTATTCAGTTTTCCATTGGAGTGGAATCATCTACAAGTTTACTTTTGGTTTTTGTGCTTACAATTTACAGGGCTTCTTTTTACAGCGGGAGCAACATTATTGATATCCTCTCTGTTGAATTCTCCTTTGTCTGTCTTGTCATTTTCTATTAGTCTGTATTTGTTGCCCTATTTTTTAGCTCAGATTTTTCGAGAAGGAGTTGCTCAAAAATTACTCTATCTTTTTCCAATCAATCAGCAGTCAGTGGGAAAACTCTTAGGACTGTTTGCTTCGAATAGGGCATATTTTTTCCAAAGTTTTATCATAAATAGCCTCAGTGTTTTCATCTTTCTAATGGGTTTGGCTCTTTTGTTTAAGATACTATCTTATCTCCATGCTAAAGCCTGGAAATTTGCTTGAATGTCAGAATCCGAACATTTCAAAAAATTTTTTAAAAAAGTCTTGACATCTTGTCTGGAAAAAATTAAAATAAGAACAATTAGAGAAGTAGTAAATGAAATTGTTTTTTAGCGAGCTTATGGTTGGTGGAAATAAGCAACAATCTTTACGAAATTGGGCTAATGATTTGAAGAACTTTCTACTGTATGATACGGTTTAAAGTTTATAGTGAATTCGAAACAATAAGAATTCGGTCCGCACACCTTATCGTGCAACTTGTTGATAGACAAGATAGAGATGTGGAGAAAAATTATATATTTTTCCATAATTGAGGTGGCACCGCGTTCTACGCCCTCACACAGGTATCCTGTGTGAGGTTTTTTGTTTGTTATTAAAGAAAAGAGGAGAGATACCCATGTTCAAACGATGGCGTCCCTAGGGATTGAATGGATGAAATAAATGTAAAAAAGAAATGGAGAAATCATATGAAAAACAAACGTTTAGTCGGAATTCTTGTAGCTTTGGTCGTTTTGGTAGGAGGAGCAGTGGTTTATTCTAGCTTCAACAAAGGAACGAATGCTTCCCCTTCAACAAATAAGAAAACAGCGAAAATTGGAGTCTTGCAATTTGTCAGCCACCCATCTCTTGATCTCATTTACAAAGGGATTCAAGAAGGTCTAGCTGAAGAAGGTTACAAGGGCGATGCTGTTAAAATCGACTTTATGAATGCAGAAGGTGATCAGAGCAAGGTTGCTACTATGAGCAAGCAGTTGGTTTCAAATGGTAATGATGTTTTAGTTGGGATTGCAACACCATCAGCACAAGGTTTGGCTGCTGCTACAAAAGATAAGCCAGTTGTGATGGGAGCAATTACAGACCCAATTGGGGCGAACTTGGTCAAAAATCTAGAAAAACCAGGTGGAAATATCACAGGAGTGTCTGATCACAACCCTGCTTCTCAACAATTGGACTTAATCAAGAAATTAACACCAAATGTGAAGAAAATCGGAGTGCTCTACTCTAGCAGTGAAGATAACTCTAAAACACAGGTAGAAGAATTTAAGACTTTAGCAACAAAAGCTGGCTATACAGTAGAAGAATACTCAGTACCGTCTACAAATGAAATTGCTTCAACGATGAATGTCATGACTGGAAAAGTAGATGCTATCTGGATTCCAATTGACAATACAATTGCATCAGCTTTTGCTACAGTGGTATCTAGTAACAAAGATGCGAAAAAACCAATTTATCCAAGCGCTACAGCAATGGTAGAAGAAGGCGGATTGGCATCAGTAGTGGTTGATCAGCATGACTTAGGTGTAGCAACAGGAAAAATGGCTGCTAAAATCTTGAAAGGTGCAAAACCAGCAGAAACTGCTGTTGAAATCTTTAATAAAGGTAAATCAGTAGTCAATAAGAAGAACGCAAAAGAATTAGGAATTACTATTCCTGATGATGTTTTGAAAGAAGCTGGACAAGTAATTGAATAAGTGAATAAAACATTTTAGTGAGGAAAGGCAAGTGGATGTTTGAAGATAGTTTTCATTCCTGCCTTCCTTTGTTTTTATACTTGGTAAATGGTTTATGGCTATTTCGTCCTTTTCTTTTAAAAAGGAACTAAAAGTGGTATCATAAAAATGTCTTATATTTTGTTATCAAGCATGCTCTATTTTTCGAGCTTTTTGTAACAATATCAAAGAAACATATTTTAGGATTATCATGACTATATATAATATCAATTTAGGAATCGGTTGGGCCAGTAGTGGCGTAGAATATGCTCAAGCTTATCGTGCGCAGCTTTTTCGTCAGATTGAACAGCCTGCAAAATTCATTTTTACGGATATGATTCTAGCGGATAATATTCAGCATCTAACAGAAAATATCGGTTTTCATGATGATGAGATTATTTGGCTTTATAATGCCTTTACAGATGTAAAAATTGCTCCGACAACTTACACAATCCAGCAAGTTTTGGATTCTTTTTCTGGAGAATATATCCGTTTTGAGAGAAATGGGAAGATTTGTCGTTTCTTTTATGCGAAAAATCAATTTATAACTTGTTATTTAAAGGATGAAAAAGATGATTTTGTCCAATGTGTTGAGTACGTTTCCCAAGGAAGATTGCTTCGTAAAGACTATTTTTCCTATGTGAGGTACGCGACAGAGTATTTTATTCCTCATGAGGGGAAGGCTAGCCTTTGTCAGAGGCGTTTTTATCAAGAAGATGGCACGGTTGCTTATGATATTTTATTAGAAAAGGGGAGAGAAGTTCTCTATCGTTTTCCTGACAAGATCTTGTATTCTAAGCAGGAATTAGTGGTCTATTTTCTTGAGCAATTAAAGTTGCAAGCTGATGATATGCTATTAATTGATCGGGCTACAGGGATTGGACAAGGTCTTCTTCAGGCTAAGGGAGCAGCTAAGGTGGGAGTGATTGTTCATGCGCAACATTTTAGTCCACGAGCAACCAATTCAAGACATATTCTATGGAATAACTATTATGAATATGTTTTTTCCAATGCAGATAAGATTGATTTCTTCTTAGTGTCAACGGATCAGCAAAAAGAGGAATTAACTCAGCATTTTAGGCAATATAGCTCTTATTGTCCTAGCGTTTTCACAATCCCAGTAGGTTATATACCGCATTTAATAGGTTCAGAAAAAAAGAGAAATGCTTTTTCTTTGATGACTGCTTCGCGTTTAGTTGTTGAAAAACACATTGATTGGCTGATAGATGCGGTTGTAGAAGTAAAAAAAATCTTACCAGAGATTACTTTCTACATTTATGGGACAGGCCAAGAGAAGGAAAGATTGGCTCAATTAATTGATCAACATCAAGCTTCCTCCTATATTTTTTTGATGGGACATCAACCTATGGCAACGATTTACCCCCAACATGAAGTTTATCTAACAGCTTCAACTGGCGAAGGGTTTGGGCTCACCTTGTTAGAAGCTTTAAGTGCTGGTTTGCCTTTGATTGGATTGGATGTTCCGTATGGCAATCAGCATTTCATCCAAAATGGCGGAAATGGATTTTTGCTCAATTTCACGAATCAATCTTCAGATAGAGAGATTATTTCAAATTTTGTGGCAAGTATTTTAGAAGTTTACCAACGAAACTTGTGGGATAGCATGAGTGAAAAAGCTTATGCAAGAGCTGAGGCTTACCTGACAAAAGAAGTTGGAGAAAAGTGGCTTCAACTGTTTAAGGAGGTTTGGCATGATTCAGCTATTTGATTCTTATAATCAGAAAACGCAGGATTTGCATGCTTCTTTGCAGGCAGCAGGATTCACGGGAACAACGATTGTAATAGAGCCGGATGGTTTTTTACCAGAGGGGATCATCTCTCCATTTCTATACTTTTTGGAAAACGCATCTACTGATCAATACGGACTGTATTTCAATCAGATAAAAATCCCAGAATTTTGGGAGATTGTTAGCACTTCACAGGATGTCAAAATCCTTAACATGGGAGAAGTAAAAGGTCGGATTTATTATGTAGATCAGTCTTTGGAAAAGATCGTTAAACGTGTGGATTGGCTCGATAAAAATGGTCAGGTTGTGTTAACGGATCATTATGATAAGTACGCCAATCACTTTGCTCAGACTTCTTATCAGGCGGGAATTGGCGCGCTTTTAACGACTTACTTTTCTAAGGATCAGAAAGAGAGAATTGTAGAAAATCATTGTACTGGCAATATCATCTTGAATCTTGAAAATGAACCGACAAAAATATTTAAACATCGGACTGATTTTCTGATTTATTTTTTCCAATATTTGCATGTGGACTTGGATACTATCTTTTATAATTCTCTTTCAACTCCTTTTTTTCTTTCCATGGCTTTGTCAAAGAAAAAAGGCAGAGATTTGCTGTTTTGGCAAGAGCCGATTTATCATGAAATACCAGGGAATATGAAGTTCTTGCTAGAAGAAGATACCATCCGAACCCAGCATATCTTAGTGCCAGACATGATTAACTACACGAGAATGAAACAGCTAATCCCTCCTAAGTATCATGAAAAGTTAGTCAATATAGGCTATTATTATACTTTTTTAAGGGAAAATCACTTGGGAAAAGAAGCCTTGATCCTGACTTATTCAGATAAAATTGAGCAGTTAAAGCGTTTGGTTCAGCTTTTGCCGATGATGACATTCCGAATTGCAGCTTTGACGGAAATGTCTTCGAAACTTTCTGCTATGAGGAATTATGCCAATGTTCGTTTGTATCCTAATGCTACTGTTCAACAGTTAAAAGAGCTTTTTCAAAAAGTGGATATTTATTTGGATATTAATCATGGAAAGCAAGTATTACAGGCTGTTAGACAAGCTTTTGAGCAAAATATTTTAGTGTTGGGCTTTCAAGAAACGATTCATGACCATTCTTATATTGCCAAACGACATATCTTCTCTAGCAAAGAGCCTGAGAAAATGGCTTATTATATCCAGTATACTTTGTCTGCGCGAGAAATTATGGAGACAGCCTTAAAAGCTCAACGAGAACAGGCTGGGCATATAGAAAAGGATAACTATGAGAAACAAATCAATCATTTACTAGACGCTGCTTCACATGAGCTTTAGCGGACTACTGGCTAATTTGTTTTCGTTTGATAAATTTTATAAAGAGTTAGGAAAATATATGATTATTTCGATTATTTCACAAGGTCTACTCTGGTCCATCCTAGGATTAGGGATTTTCATGACATTTCGAATTTTAAACTTCCCAGACATGACGACTGAAGGTAGCTTTCCACTTGGTGGAGCTGTTGCAGTAACCTTGATTACCAAAGGTGTGAATCCTTTTTTAGCTACGATTGCTGCTATCTTAGCGGGATGCTTGGCAGGTCTAGCCACAGGTTTACTGTATACAAAGGGAAAAATCCCAACTCTACTTTCAGGGATTTTAGTTATGACATCTTGCCATTCTTTGATGCTGATGATTATGGGGAGAGCAAATCTCGGTTTGCTTGGAACCAAGCAAATACAAGATGCCTTACCTTTTAGCTCTGATATAAATCAACTGTTGACAGGGGTTATATTTGTTTTATGTGTAATTGTAGCTATGCTTTTTTTCCTGGATACCAAGTTAGGACAAGCCTATATAGCAACGGGAGATAATCCTGATATGGCTAGAAGCTTCGGGATCAATACTGGTCGCATGGAGCTAATGGGATTAATGTTGTCCAATGGCGTGATTGCTTTAGCTGGTGCTCTGATTGCTCAGCAAGAGGGGTACGCTGATGTTTCAAGAGGAATTGGTGTGATTGTAGTTGGCCTAGCTAGTTTGATTATCGGAGAAGTTCTGTTTAAAAGTTTGACATTAGCTGAGCGATTGGTGACGATTGTGGTTGGTGCCATTGCTTATCAATTTTTGATTTGGGGAGTTATCGCGCTTGGTTTCAATACAAGCTACTTACGTCTATACAGTGCGGTGATTTTGGCAGCTTGCCTTATGATTCCCGTTCTAAAAAATAAGTTATTTAAAGGAGTCAAGCTAAGCAAATGACAGTCATTGTAGAATTAAAAAATGCCACTAAAGTTGTCAACAATGGGCTAGATGAAGAAAAAGTCATTTTAAATAATGTTTCGCTACAGATCCATGAGCATGATTTTATCACGATTTTAGGTGGGAATGGTGCTGGAAAATCTACTTTATTCAACGTGATTGCGGGAACCTTACCTCTGACAAGTGGGAGTATCCATATTTTAGGAGAGGATGTGACGCATTTTTCACCTGAAAAGCGAGCAAAATATCTTTCTCGAGTTTTTCAAGATCCTAAGATGGGAACTGCGCCCCGTATGACTGTTGCTGAAAATCTTTTGATTGCAAAGTTTAGAGGAGAAAAAAGAGGACTCTTCCCACGGCAATTACATCGCTATAAAGAAGAATTTCAAGCAACGATTAATAAAATTGGCAATGGTCTGGAAAAACATCTAGATACTGCTATCGAGTTTCTTTCCGGTGGACAAAGGCAGGCACTCAGCCTTCTAATGGCAACGCTCAAACGTCCAGAACTTTTACTTTTAGATGAGCATACAGCTGCTCTTGATCCAAAGACTAGCGTGGCCTTGATGAAGTTGACAGACGAATTTGTCAATCAGGATCGATTAACGGCCCTTATGATTACTCATCATATGGAGGATGCTCTTAAGTACGGTAATCGCTTGATTGTTATGAAGGATGGAGAAATCATCCAAGACTTGGATCAGCGGGAAAAAGCAAAAATGACAATCACTGATTATTACAGCTTATTCGAATAGAATTAAAGGTCGACAGAAGCTCTTTTAAATGGCTTAAGTCGGCTTTTTTTATATATTTAAAAATAAAAAAAGATTATCAAAAAACGATTGTAAACGCTTGCTTTAAACTTTAAAAAGGAGTACACTAGTACTGAAGAAGGAAAGTAGTAAATACAATTTTAAAAAAGTTATCCCTCATAAAATTTGAAAGGACTGATTCCAATGGGTTTCGGTAACTCACATCATTATTAGGTTTCATTTATTGTTTCGTTTATGTACTTGTTTACTGATTTTGTGTTCATTTTAGTGGAGGTAATATTTCATCACTATCTAAACTGATTTTACTTGTGACGATTGCACATTGTTGTAAAATAAATCATTTAAGATAAGTGTAAAACTTCGAGTGCAACAATGTATAGAGAAGCTTTTTAATGGTTTTCAGACTTCAGATATTACAATCGTCATTGCCTTTTGTACAATTAACGATATCTTATAAATTATTGCGCTAATAAAGAAAATCATTCTTTAAAGCTATTAAAAATTCAAACAATCATAAAAAATTGTTTTGTCAGTTACTTTTTTGTGACTTGGCTTGCTTCGTTTTTAATCAGTAAACAAGACGTACTCCTAGCTATTCTGTTTTAAATGGATGCTAGGAGTTTTCCTTTTTGTTGCCAAAATAGGGTAAATTTGCTAAAATATAAAGTAATTAAATAGCAATCTGCAGGACCAGTAACCTAGGGGAAGTTTAACAGGGAGGGGAGCCATTGACTGAAAGCTCTCTAGATGAAAGCTAGGCGAATTCACTTGCTTTAGGATTGATAAGTGAGGTCTGGCTTGCCAGATAAAAAACGGATGGTACCGCGTGTCAACGCTCCGCTTGTGGAGATTGGCGCGCCTTTTATTTTGGAGGGAAAATGACGAAAACGATTGAAGAACAACTGAAAAGCCTGCGTGAAGAGACTCTAGCTTCTCTCAAGCAGCTCAAGGCTGAGAATCAAAAGGAACTGCAGGACTTGCGTGTAGCAGTCTTGGGTAAGAAGGGTTCGCTAACTGAAGTCCTGAAAGGGATGAAGGATATTTCAGCTGAAATGCGGCCGATTATCGGGAAGCACGTCAATGAAGCGCGTGATATTCTGACAGCAGCCTTTGAAAAGACTGCACAAGAGATGGAAGAGCAATTAGTCGCTCTGAAACTAGCTGAGGAATCCTTGGATGTGACCCTGCCAGGCCGTCAAATTCCGATAGGGAGCCGACATATTCTCAGCCAGACTAGTGAAGAAATTGAAGATATTTTCATCGGGATGGGCTATCAGGTCGTGGACGGCTTTGAAGTGGAGAAGGACTATTACAACTTTGAGCGGATGAATCTGCCTAAGGACCACCCAGCACGGGATATGCAGGACACTTTCTACATTACAGAGGAAATCTTACTCAGAACTCATACGAGTCCGGTACAGGCGCGAGCTATGGATGCCCATGACTTTTCTAAAGGACCGCTCAAGATGATTTCACCAGGGCGTGTCTTCCGTCGGGATACCGATGATGCGACTCACTCCCACCAGTTCCATCAGATTGAAGGCTTGGTAGTTGGGGAAAATATTTCCATGGCCAACCTGCAAGGAACACTGCAGCTGATTGTACAGAAGATGTTTGGTGAAGACCGCAGTATCCGTCTGCGTCCGTCATACTTCCCATTCACAGAGCCGTCTGTTGAAGTGGATGTTTCCTGCTTCAAGTGTGGCGGTGCTGGCTGTAATGTCTGCAAGAAGACCGGCTGGATTGAGATTATGGGAGCTGGTATGGTACATCCGCGCGTGTTGGAAATGAGTGGCATTGATGCGGAGAAATACTCTGGATTTGCCTTTGGTCTTGGTCAAGAGCGGGTAGCTATGCTCCGCTACGGTATCAACGATATTCGTGGCTTCTACCAAGGAGATATTCGTTTTTCTCAGCAGTTTAAGTAGAAATCTGTATTCATAGATGCAGCTTTTCTGAGAAAGGAGTGCAGTATGCTAGTCAGAGTCAAAAAAGAAGAAGTGAGCCTCCTGCGGGAGTTGGAGGTCGCGACCTATCAAGAAACCTTTGGTCCATTTATCAAGGAGGCTGATATGGCTCATTATTTTGACAATGAGCTGTCGCTTGCAACTATCGAAAAGGAACTGGCAGACCCTGAGTCAGAGACCTATTTTGTTGTCAAAGATGATAAAATTGCTGGTTTTCTCAAGTTTAACTGGGGACAGGCTCAAACGGAGCAAGAACTGCCACAAGCCTTTGAGGTTCAGCGAATCTATGTCTTAAAAGCCTATCATGGTCAAGGCTTGGGCAAGGAGATGTTTGAATTTGCCTTAGATGAAGCCGAGAAACGAGGCTTTGACTGGGTTTGGCTGGGCGTCTGGGAGAAGAATTTTAGAGCCCAAGATTTTTACTTCAAATATGGCTTTGAAAAATTCAGTCAGCACGACTATATCACTGGTGAGACAGTAGACACAGACTGGATGCTACGCAAGAAATTGAAATAAACAAGAAAATTTAAAGAGAGGAAATGAATACGACCTAAAAGCTCGAAATTTAGATGATTTGGTCATTCAGATTCCTCAGTGATAGAATAGAGAAAGGAGTGCAGTATGCTAGTCAGAGTCAAAAAAGAAGAGGCGAACCTCCTGCGAGATGTGGAAGTCCAAACTTATCAAGAGACCTTTGGCCCCTTTTTTGGTGAGGAGGACTTGGCTCATTATTTTGACAATGAGCTGTCACTTGCAACTATCGAAAAGGAACTGGCAGATCCTGAGTCAGAGACTTATTTTGTTGTCAAAGACGGTGAAATTGCTGGTTTTCTCAAGTTTAACTGGGGACAGGCTCAGACAGAGCAGAAATTGTTTGATGCTTTTGAAGTTCAGCGGATCTATGTCTTGAAAGCCTATCATGGTCAGGGTTTGGGTAAGAAATTGTTTGAGTTTGCTTTGGAAGAAGCCAAAAAACGAGGTTTTGACTGGGTATGGCTGGGCGTCTGGGAGAAGAACTTTAGAGCTCAGGAATTTTACTCTAAATACGGTTTTGAAAAGTTTGGTCGGCATGATTATATCACTGGTGATAGAGTAGATGCAGGCTGGCTACTGCGCAAGAAATTGAAATAAACAAGAAAATTTAAAGAGAGGAAATGATACGACCTAAAAGCTTTAAATTTAGATGATTTGTTTCTGAAATTAGGATTTCAGACAAATCCCTAAAATTTGGTTGGTCAAGTTCCTCAGCGATAGAATAGAGAAAGGAATTGAACCCGGGCTAAAAACTCGGAAAAAAGATAGATTTGCGATCATTCGTCGAATGCTTAGCCAATCTCCTATTTTTCAGTCGTTTTTGACGCCCTTGGTATCTTAAATATGCTAGTAAGTTATAAGTGGTTAAAAGAGTTAGTAGACATTGATGTGGCGAGCGCTGAGCTGGCTGAGAAAATGTCAACGACAGGAATTGAAGTGGAAGGTGTGACATCACCAGCTGCTGGCCTGTCAAAAATTGTTGTTGGTGAGGTGGTATCGTGTGAGGATGTTCCTGATACCCACCTGCATGTCTGTCAAGTCAATGTCGGAGAAGAGGAGAACCGTCAGATTGTCTGTGGTGCTCCAAATGTCCGCGCAGGCATCAAGGTCATGGTGGCTCTGCCGGGTGCTCGCATTGCCGACAATTATAAGATTAAAAAAGGAAAAATCCGGGGCTTGGAGTCGCTGGGCATGATCTGCTCTCTGGGTGAGCTGGGTATTTCTGATTCTGTTGTGCCAAAGGAATTTGCGGATGGCATTCAAATCCTGCCTGAAGAAGCAGTGCCAGGTGAGGAAGTCTTCTCTTATCTAGACTTGGACGATGAGATTATCGAACTTTCCATCACACCAAATCGGGCTGATGCTCTGTCTATGCGTGGGGTGGCTCATGAAGTGGCTGCGATTTATGACAAGTCAGTACAGTTCAAAGATTTTCCGCTGGTGGAAAATGAAAAGCAAGCAGCTGACAGCCTTTCAGTAGCCCTTGAGACAGAGAAAGCCCCTTACTACGCGGCTCGTATCTTGGAAAATGTCACTATTGCCCCAAGTCCTCAGTGGCTGCAAAATCTCCTCATGAACGAAGGAATCCGTCCGATTAACAATGTAGTGGACGTGACCAACTACATCCTGCTCTACTTTGGTCAGCCTATGCATGCCTTTGATCTGGATACGTTTGAGGGTGACCAGATCGTTGTGCGGGAAGCGCGTGCTGGTGAAAAACTGGTGACGCTGGATGGCGAAGAGCGCGAGCTGGAAGTCAGCGATTTAGTCATTACTGTGGCAGATAAGCCAGTGGCTTTGGCTGGTGTCATGGGCGGAGCAGCGACTGAAATTTCCGGTAAGTCCACTCGTGTTGTTCTGGAGGCAGCAGTCTTTGATGGGAAATCAATCCGCAAGACCAGCGGTCGCCTTAACCTGCGCTCAGAATCATCTTCCCGCTTTGAAAAAGGCATCAATGTGGCAACTGTCAATGAAGCTTTGGACGCAGCAGCAAGTATGATTGCGAACTTGGCAGGAGCGACTGTTCAGGCTGGTATCGTATCAGCTGGTAGTTTAGATACTAGCGATGTAGAAGTGGTGTCTAGTCTAGCGGATGTCAACCGTGTGCTGGGAACAGACTTGCTTTATACAGATATTGAGGATGTTTTCCGTAGACTTGGCTTTGGCTTATCAGGAAATGCTGAACAGTTCACTGTCAGTGTCCCTCGTCGTCGCTGGGATATTACAATCGAAGCAGACCTCTATGAAGAAATTGCCCGCATTTACGGTTATGACAAATTGCCAGCTAGCCTGCCAAAAGATGACGGGACTGCTGGTGAATTGACTGCAACGCAGCAACTGCGCCGTCAAGTGCGGACTTTAGCAGAGGGAGCTGGACTGACAGAAATCATTACCTATGCTTTGACAACGCCAGAAAAGGCGGTTGAGTTCACTCTCAATCCTAGCAACTTGACTGAGCTTATGTGGCCAATGACAGTGGAGCGCTCTGTTCTTCGTCAGAACATGGTTTCTGGGATTTTGGACTCCCTAGCCTACAATGTGGCTCGTAAGAACAAGAATCTAGCCCTCTATGAGATTGGAAAAGTTTTTGAGCAGACTGGTAATCCTAAGGAAGAGTTGCCAAATGAAATCAATAGCTTTGCTTTTGCTTTGACAGGTCTGGTTAATGAAAAAGATTTCCAGACTAAACCAGTAGCAGTTGATTTCTTCTATGCTAAGGGTGTAGTGGAAGCACTCTTTGCTAAGTTGGGCTTGACAGCTGAATATGTGGCTAACAGCCAGATTAAGAGCATGCACCCTGGACGGACTTCTTTAATCTCTATCAATGGCCAGCCTGTCGGTTTTGTCGGCCAAGTCCATCCTGCGACATCCAAGGCTTACGATATTCCTGAAACTTATGTTGCTGAGCTCAACCTGTCTGCCATCGAAGAGCAGCTCCAACCAGCACAGCCATTTACAGAAATCACTAAATTCCCAGCTGTCAGCCGTGATGTGGCACTCTTGCTCAAGGCTGAAATCACTCACCAAGAGGTCCTTGATGCCATCCAAGCAGCTGGTATCAAGCGCTTGACCGATATTAAACTCTTTGATATCTTCTCTGGTGACAAGCTGGGTGTTGGCCTCAAATCTATGGCTTACAGCCTGACTTTCCAAAATCCAGAAGCTAGCCTGACTGACGAAGAAGTGGCTAAATACA
>ERZ773008.484-NODE-484-length-29207-cov-5.010840_pt1 | contig 29207 bp, 25 predicted proteins | sample MGYA00580664_ERZ773008 | MGnify/ENA primary metagenome ERZ773008 (study PRJEB29015, sample SAMEA2738016) | human oral metagenome | biome: human oral; feature: human-associated habitat; material: dental | place: China | collected 2048 ... | reverse complement strand
TCAGCCTTGCGGAAATCCTTCACGGTGCGAAGGATTTGAGACCACTATAAGAAAATGGACTCACACTGTGAGTCCATTTTTAGCTTTTGTCTTACTCCCGCAAGGATTCAAAAGAATCATCCGTAAGTCTTTTATTTCAACACCACTAAGAAGTATTTTTTCTTACCGCGGCGGACGATGACGAAGCGTTCTTCGAAGGATTGTTCTTTCGTCCATTCGAATTCGAGGTCGGTTACTTTTTCACCGTTGATAGAAATCGCGCCGTTTTGAATGTCTTCGCGTGATTGTCTTCTTGATGGTTCGATGCCAAGATCAACAAGCCATGTTGCTAAGTTTTGGCTTTCTTTTGAGCTTTCGAAGGTTGGCATGTTTTTGAAGCCTTGTTCGATTTCGTCGGCTGTTAATTGTTGTACGTTTCCTGTGAAGAGCGCGTTTGTAATCTTCTTCGCGTCTTCTAGGGCTTTTTCGCCGTGAACGAAGCGAGTGACTTCTTCAGCAAGGCGGATTTGCGCTTCACGTTTATGTGGTTCTGTAGCTACTTTTTCTTCGAGCGCTTCGATTTCTTCGCGGTCTAGGAATGTGAAGTACTTGATGTATTTAATCACGTCGCGGTCATCTTGGTTTAACCAGAACTGGTAGAATTCGTATGGAGTTGTCTTTTCAGGGTCGAGCCATACAGCGCCACCAGCTGATTTTCCGAATTTGGTACCGTCTGATTTTAACATCAATGGAATTGTTAGACCGTACGCACGAGACTCTGCTCCTTCTACTTTACGGATTAACTCAAGCCCTGAAGTGATGTTCCCCCATTGGTCCGCACCACCGATTTGAACTTGTACGTCTTCTGTCTTGAATAAATGCAAGAAGTCCATTGATTGTAGGATTTGGTATGAGAATTCAGTAAATGAAATCCCCACTTCTAGACGGCTTGCGACAACGTCTTTTGCAAGCATGGTGTTCAAATTGAAATGCTTACCGAAGTCACGTAAGAAGTCTAATAATGATAAATCTTTTGTCCAATCGTAGTTGTTTACAAGTCGTAATGTTGCTTGGTCTTCATCTGTTGTGAAGAATAATTTCTTCATTTGCGCTGTTAATTTTTCAACATTGTGTTGAACTTGTTCCATTGATTGAAGCACACGTTCGCTTGTACGACCACTTGGATCCCCGATAGAACCTGTTGCCCCACCAATCAAGATGACTGGTTTATGTCCTGCTAATTGGAAACGACGAAGAATCATAAATGGAATTAAGTGTCCAATGTGCATGCTGTCCCCAGTTGGGTCTACCCCACAGTAGAGTGATACAGCCTTTTCGTTTGTTAAGGCACGTAAGCCTTCTTCATCTGTCATTTGGTTGATGGCGCCGCGCCATTCTAAATCATCGATAATGTTCATCTTGTTTCTTCCCTTCTTTCTTGTAAATAAAAAATCCCTAATAGCCAAAAAGACTATTAGGGACGATTTTCACCGTGTTACCACCCTTGTTGACGATACCAGGTATCATCCACTTGAGCATCCTTATCGCGGATGAGACGTCCTGACGGATTGCTCCCAAGTGTACTTCGCGGATGTGGGGGATTGTCTTGCACCAACCGACAATTCTCTTCTTTCTCCCGTGGACAACCACTACTGCGCTTGTTCATTGCTTCTATATGTGCATTTAGTATACGGCTTATCCTACTTGATGTCAATGACTACATTTCATCTGGAGCAGCTACGCCAAGAAGCGCTAGGCCTTGTTTTAGAAGGCTTGCTGTTGTTTGTACTAAAGCGATACGGCTGTTGAAGGCTTCATCTTCAACAAGTACTTTTGTATGTGCGTAATATTTATTGAACGCTTGTGCTAAATTGATAACGAATTTTGCAATGGCTGATGGTTCGCATTTTTCTTCAGCAAAGCGGACTACGTTTGGATAGTTTTCGATGAGTTTCAATACTTCCCACGCATCATCGTCTGTTAATGAGAAGGCAGCCTGTGTATCTACGGTATGGTTGGCTTTACGTAAAATACTCATCGCACGAGCATGTGTATATTGCACATATGGACCTGTTTCACCTTCGAATTGTACCACTTCTTCCAGTGCGAAGTCGAAGTTGTTTGTACGGTCGTTCTTCAAGTCGTGGAAAATAACCGCACCCACCCCAACAGCATGTGCTACCGCTTCTTTGTTTTCAAGTGATGGGTTTTTCGCTTCGATTTGTTTCAAAGCAAGTTCTGTCGCTTCTTTTAACACGCCTTCAAGAAGGATGATTTTTCCTTTACGTGTCGATAATTTCTTACCGTTCAATGTGATTAGTCCAAATGGAATATGGACAATCGTTTCAGCCCAAGGTAAATTGAGTTCTTTTAAGACTGCTTTTAATTGTTTGAAGTGGTTTGATTGTTCCATCCCTACCACGTAAATACATTTTGCGAAATCATAAGTATTCTTACGGTAGTTTGCGGCTGCTAAGTCACGTGTCATGTATAATGTTGCGCCGTCTGATTTTTTAATTAATGCTGGTGGTAAATCATATTTTTCAAGGTTTACGATCGTAGCGCCATTATCTACTTTTAGTAAGTTCGCATCTTCAAGCATGTCGACTACAACGTCCATCTTGTCGTTATAGAACGCTTCACCATTGTATGAATCAAAAGTCACGCCGAGTAAGTCATATACACGGTTAAATTCTTTTAAGGATTCACTTCTGAACCATTCCCATAGACGAACCGCTTCTGGGTCTCCATCTTCTAGTTTCTTGAACCATGCACGGCCTTTGTCATCTAGTGTTGGGTCTAGTTCTGCTTCTTCGTGGAAACGAACGTATAATTTAATGAGTTCTGCAATTGGGTCTGCTTTTACAAGCTCTTCGCTTCCCCATAATTTGTACGCTTCGATGAGTTTCCCGAATTGTGTTCCCCAGTCTCCTAAGTGGTTGATACGAATTGGCTCATAGCCCACTTTTTTCTCAAGGTTCGCAATCGCGTTCCCAATCACTGTTGAACGTAAATGTCCCATTGACATTGGTTTTGCGATATTTGGTGAAGACATATCGATGACGACTTTACGGCCTTGACCATAATCCCAGTCACCATAATGTTCGCCAAGTTCTAACACTTCTTTTAATACTTCATCGGCAAATGCACTACGTTCTAAGAAGAAGTTCGCGTAAGGTCCCATTGCTTCTGCGCGTGCGATATGTTTATCACTCACAGCTTCAACGATTTCTGCTGCGATAGCTTGCGGTGCTTTACGTAAAACTTTCGCAAGTGTAAATGCAGGGAAAGCTAGGTCCCCTTGGTTCGCGTATTTAGGCACTTCAATCATTGATACGATTTCGTCAACGCTTAAATGCTCGCCGACTGTTTTTGCGATTTGTTCTGCAACAATTTTCTTATAATTCATCTTTGTTCTCCTTTTCTTTGGTTTTTATACTCGGATATCCATTTACACAAAAAAATCCCTATACGACGACAGTCATATAGAGACGAGAATTCCCGTGGTACCACTCTGCTTGCTCAAATTGAGCCACTTTACTCGGTAACGGCGAATCCGGATTATCCTACATTTCAAATAATCATTTCAAAAGTGCGGTTCATTTTTAATGAATGGTTGGCTTTCACCCTTCCAACTCGCTAATACATTCGGTTAAAAACTACTCTCTTTTTCATCAATTTTGCTATTTAACTGTCATCCACTGTACCATAATCAGTACGAATTTGCAATTTTACTTCTTTTTAAAATAGCGAACACCTTGCACTACTGACGAGATGGCAAATAAGACTGCACAGATCGCATACAGTGGTTTTGAAACCACCGCCAAAATCACAAAGGCAATCGCACAAATGGCATAAACAATACATAAATATAAGGACTGATCCATTTACTCACCTACTTTAATTTATCGTGGTCATACGTGTGCACCAGTTCCAGCCCTGCAAAACGTTGTTGGCGAAGTGCTTCGTATACAACAATCGCTGCCGTATTCGACAAGTTCAATGAACGCACATGCGTATCGTTCATCGGAAGACGCAAGCATTTCTCCTCGTTTTCGCGCATGAATTCTTCAGGAAGACCGGTTGTTTCTTTCCCGAACATGAAAAATTGTTCCTCATCGCGGTCTAAATCTACCTCATCATAGGTGTGGTTGGCGAATTTTGTAATCAAATATAAAGGACGCTCCCCTAAATAGTCGAGGAACGCTTCCAGCGATTTGTGATACGTAATATCGACATCATGCCAATAATCTAGCCCCGCACGCTTTAAATGCTTATCATCCGTTGAGAATCCAAGCGGTTCGATTAAGTGCAATGGTGAATTTGTCGCTGCACAGGTTCTTGCAATATTCCCCGTGTTGGCCGGAATTTGTGGTTCAAATAATACGATATGATTTACCGTCATTTGTTTGCCTCTTCTCTATATTTTTCTTGTAAAACTACAATTGCTTTTTCTAATTCTTCGATTAACTCGATATCTTCCTTGGTTGGATTTTCCAGAGAGTCTCTCTTCTTCACTGCGGCTTCTTTTTGCTCGTTAAAATAATCGATCATTTCTTGGTTCGATTCGTTCACGATTTCTGCCACTGCCCAAGCAGCTGTCCCCTTCATCACGGGACGCATATCTTCTTTCATAACGCGAAGTAAGAGCGGAACTGCTGATTTATCGCGGTAATTCGCTAAGGCGATAATCGCATTTCGCTGCAACGGTTTCTTTCCACGCCACGACCCCGCCATTTGTCCAAAACGTTCCTTAAACTCTTTGTTCGAAATCGTCACAAGCGGCTTTAAGAGTGGATGCGTCTCTTCAACAGACGGTTCCATCTCTGGGTGCAGGTGGAAATCTTTTCCCTTATTATACGGACACACTTGCTGACAAATATCACAGCCGTAAATCACATGCCCGATTTTTTTACGAAATTCTTGCGGCATGAAGCCTTTCGTCTGCGTCTGATACGACAGGCAGCGCATAGCATTCATACGCCCGTCACCCAGGAGCGCACCTGTTGGACAGAAATCCACACAACGCGTACAATCACCGCACCCGTAATCCACCATTTCATCGGTTGGAAACTCGATATTCGTAATCAGCTCACCTAAGTAGACATATGAGCCAAATTCCTTCGTAATGAGGAGTCCATTTTTGCCGACAAAACCAATTCCTGCACGCTCTGCTACACGAACATCGATTAATTCACCCGTGTCGACCATTGGCTTAAATCGGGAATCATCGTCTTGAACTTCTTCTTTAATGTAATTGATTAATGCTTCCATGCGTCTAGAGAGAATAAAGTGATAATCTTCCCCCCACGAAGCCCGTGCAAAAGCCCCGCGACGCTCTCCCTTCACACGTTCCGGCTTATTTTTTGGAAGTGTTGGATATGCCAGCGCAATGGAAATAATCGTTTTTGGAGTATCGAAGATTTTTTCTGGATAAATTCGTTCCTCTAACACAGGATGCTCAAAACCAGTCGTATGACCGAGTTCTTTAGAACGACGCATGCTCTCTTCTAAGTGCGTAAAAGGCTCGGCAGAAGCAAAACCAATCTTATCAATGCCTAGCTCTTTACTTTTAGCAATAATCTTCTGTTTTAAAACTGCTGTATCCATCTAAATCCTCCTCTCCATTCTTCCTAACTATTGTACTATACTTCTCTTTTTTCACAAAGTTTCCTAATTTTACACAAAAAAAGAACGCTAGCCTTCGGTGAAATCACTGCGAAAGTTAACGTTAGTCGAACATCAATTGCCGTGCAAAATCAATTACAGAGCAAGAGATACAAGTATAATAGCGCTTTTCTTTTTAAAAAGCAACTATAAAGTTAAGAAATTCTAACGTTTTTGAAAAAATTTTTATCATTCCACGAATTGTTTTAGTTTGTTACTGAAAAAAGACTTCTTTTATACACTTAAAGAGACTTCTAACCAGAGAAAAGCAACTCAAGGGGTTGCTTTTCTTATGCTGTCTGTTTTCCTCTTCACTTCATTATACCATTCTTCCGTAATCGTAGCAGCTGCCATCGGATGGTCTCCCGGATTAATAACAACATCATGAAATGCTAATGGTTCATCAAGCGTCACAATTAATGCTTTACAATCTTCTCCATGGTGCTTACGAAGTCTTTTCCAGTCCGTATACACTTTGAGTGTCAACTCTTTCGTATTTCCTGGTTGCATTGCTAAATCAAAAGGAATATTAGGTACTACGTCCGTTTGCGGGTTATCTTCTAGAAGTTGGTCATATCCATGAAGCCTCATTGGCGCAATAAATTTTGCTGTTTTTAAAGCTTCATAAAACTCATATAAATAGACTTGGCTTAGTCTTTTTTTATCTTTCGTATTCAGTTTACCCAATTGACGTGCCAAATATAACCACTTGATCACATTCGGATTCGTTACAGGTATTTCTATTTCATCCATCCCTTTATACCGCGGAAGATCCACTAGTTGTTCCGCAAGAATCGTTGTTTTTTCACCACAATATTGAATTCCACGTATTCCATCATAGATAAATAAGTCTCTTATGAAATTACGAATCCCTTCTTTATCAGGCCCATTCTCAATTCGTTTAAAATCAAAGTTCTCATTTTTTCCAAACGACTCTTTAAGATTATGGATATACGAACTTGGAATCAGTTGAGCCATTGGCATTGTAACAGAAAGTGTGCCCTTCTCATCTTCTGATGCATGAGAAAACAAATAAGGCTCATCTGTTTCTACTGAATACACTACATAAACATCATCTAATAAAAATAGTTTTTCTCGAATCAGTTTATACAATTCTCGTCTTTTATAATTTAATAGTACCTGTTTGGCTTCAAATTGTTTAGCCTCTTCAGCATGCGCTTTATAGTATAATTGCCAAATCTCCGAAATATCTGATGCAGCTAATCTTTCACAATCCTCTTTAGTAAGTTTGCACTCTTGTTCATTCACAAAAGCGTTTCCCAGCGCAGCAATATAAGCATTATATCGTTGTTCATCCGGAGCATTTTCCGAATGCAACACCGTTCCCTTATAAATATCAAGTTTAGCCCCATCTTGGACTCTTGCCATCACCATTCTGTCTGAAGCTTCTTGTAGCTCGCCTTCAGGAACCATGAGTGATAGAACGGTTGTTTTCACAGGGGTTTCCGTCACACAACTCATCTTTGTAACAACAATTTCGTCCCCAACTTTTATGGTCCCTTTCACGAAACCCACTACCATTAAGTCTGAAGAATTGTCCTCTCCCTTAAAAAAAATAACAACACCAAGAGCAAAACTCGGAGCCTGTTTCTTCTTTCCAAATAAAAAATCGAATAATCCCATTCATATTCCTCCCTTTTGCTAATAGCTGATACTTGATACTTAAATTATATCATAGCTTATTTCGAGAATATATAAACCACTAAACCAGAGAAAAGCAACTCAAGGAGTTGCTTTTCTTATAACTATTTAATCTACTGCATTAAAGAATTCTTCTGTCATCAATAGAGCTATCGGATATTCGCCAGGATTAATAACAACATCATAATCTTTTATCAATTCATCAAGCGTTACAACTAACCCTTTATACTCTTCACCAAAGTGTTTACGGAGTCTCTTCCAGTCCGTATACACTTGAACGGCCTTCTCTTTTGTTTTCCCTTGTTGTATCGCTAAATTAAAAGGAATATTAGGTTCTATTGCAGTTTGTGGATTATCTTCCAGAAGTTGGTCATACCCATGAAGTTGCATAGGCGCAATAAATTTTGCGGTCTTTGTAAATCTGGCAAGCAGATAAAAATATGCTTTACCGATATTCTTTTCTTCTTTATCTTCTATTCCGTCCAATTGACTTGATAGATGCAAAAACTTCATTAAATCTGGATTCGTTACAGGGATTTCTGCTTCATCTACCCCTTCATAATTCGGAAGGTCCATTAATTCTTTTGCAAAAATCAACGTATCTTCTGTGAAATATAGAATCGATTCTACTCCATCATATATAAATAAATCTCTTAGAAAATTACGAATCCCCTCTTTTTCAGGTCCGTTTTCAATCCGTTTAAATTCAGATCTCTTATCATTCCTATAAAAATCTTTACGGTAATGCATGTATGAGCTTGGAACCAGATAAACCCGTGAAGGTGAAACAGTTATCCCCTTATTTCCATCTAATGATGCAGTAGCAAACAAATGAGGTTCGTTCGTTATTGGTGAGTATATTACATAAATGTCATCTAATAAAAATAGTTTTTCCCGAATCAAATTAAAGAAATCTCGTCTTCTCTGATCCACCTTCAGTTTTATTTCTTTTACCCTCTCAAAGTCTTCAAGATGGGCCTTCCAATATAAACTCCAAATCTCCGAAATATCTGAAGCGGCTAATTTTTCACGATCCCCCTCAGTGAGTATTCCATCTTGTTGCCTTACAAAAGCGATATCCATTGTAAAACGATAAGCATGGTAAACCTGAGTATCTGTCACGTTTTCCGAATGCAACATGGTACCTTTATAAATCCCCAGTTTATTCCCATCTTTGACTGTTACCTTCACCATTTTTTCTGAGGCTTCTTGAACTTCTTCTTCATTAACATAAATGGATGTAATGACGGTTTTTACAGGCGTCTTGGACAAACAACTTATCTTTGTAACAACAAGTTCGTCACCTACTTTGAGGGTTCCTTGAACAAAGCCCTCAATGATTGAGTCTGTATCATTGTCATCAACACCAATTACATTAATTACTCCAAGAATACAGCTTGATTCTGATTCTTTCTTACCCAGAGTAAAACTCGAATCAGGTTTCTTCTTTCCAAATAAAAAATCGAATAATCCCATTTTGTTTCTCCTACTCCTAATCATTCACTATCTTTGGTTTCATTACCTGTTTCGAAATACAGTGTTCCGTTAATAAGGACAGGATGCGGAATTAATGGTCCTCCCAACGGTTGGAGGAGACCTCTCCACCCATCCCCGTACTCTTCATTGAATCTCTTCCAATCTGTAAAAATTGGAACAGCCTTCTTATTGTCTTTTAGCTCTTTCATTGCTAACTCATACTTCACATCTTCTGCAAAAGAAGTCTCCCCTTTTTCGTTGGGTTTTGGTAATTCTCCTTCTACTTTGATAGGTACAATAAAACGTGCTGTTTTTAAGGCTTCCGTCAAACGGTTTAAATACAAATTGGATAAGAAATCTCGGTCTCTCTTTCCTAATGTAGTAGTATCTCCAATTTGGCCTAGCATTAGCAAGCAACGAACCACATCCGGATTCATGATAGGTTTATCAACCTCTCTCATTCCTTCTAAATCTGGGGATTTTATTAGCGCTTTTGCATTAATTGACGTTTCCTCTGAAATAAACTCAATTCCTTCAGCTCCATTTAAGAAAATTACTTCGTTTAAGAAATTCAGGATCCCATCTTTATCAGGTCCGTTTTCAATGCAACGGAGTTCAAACTCATCAGGATATGTAAATCTCTCTTTATATGCCGCAGGAATTAAACGTACCATTGTTCCAGCTGGCTCGAGGCTACCATCTTTATTTCTTGTTGAACTTATGAACAAAGCTGGTTCTCCAGTCTTTACAGAATAAACTGCATATATTTCATCGAGTGTTAATAATGTAGCGCGAACCTGCTCCATTAAAAGAAGGATTTTTTCAAGATAGAATGCATGTGTTCCATGTGAATGCTGTGCAGCACTATCATCACAAAAACGGATAGATTGTCTCCATATTTCTATTAAGTCCGCAATCGAAAAGCGTCTACGATCCTCATCCGTTAATACCCCACCTTGCCAGAAAAAAAATGCATTAAGAATAGCGTAAAGATAAGAAGCTCTTAACTTATCTTCGCTTACCCCTTCGGAATGCAAGACTGTACCTTTATACACGTTGTGTTTTTTACCATCTTTAATCGTTACTACAACATTGTCGCCAGATGCCTTCTTCACTTGAGCTTTATTCGCGTCTTCAAGTGCGGAAATGACAGCTTTTGCAGGTTTATCATTATCACTTCCTAAATTTGTAATAATGACTTCATCTCCAACGTGAATCGTTCCTCTTACGAGTCCAATAACGACTAAGTCTTCTAAGTTGTTTGGATTAGGGAGTCTCTCTTCTACTCCAAAAACAACAGTTGTATTTTCTTTCTTCTTTCCAAATAAAAAATCGAATAATCCCATTTCTTTTCCTCCCGTTGCTAATCGCTGATGCTTCAATTATATCATAGCTCATTTCGCGAATATAGAGACAAAAAATAAGGACCCACCCTGTGAGTCCTTATGCTTTTTGATTCTTTTTATTCGGCATTCTTAATTTTATTAAAGATACTTTCCGTAATATAGGCTCCTGCTTCTTCTTTGCCTGTTCCATTGATAATAACATCATGAAGACTCAAGTTGCCGTCCAATTGTTGGATCAGTCCTTGCCATTCTTCTCCAAATTCTTTACGAAGTCTCTTCCAATCTGTAAAGAATAGAAGTGCCTTCTCTTTTTCTTTTCCATCTTGCATGGCTAAGTCAAATGTGAATCCTTCTTTAAAGGTGGTATTGCCATTTTCATCCACCTTTGGCAACTCCCCATGTCCTCTCATCGGCACAATAAAGCGCGCTGTTTTTAACGCTTCGGCTAAATGGTGGAAATACATATTGAATAGAATTTCGCGGTCTGGCGTATCTGGTTTGCCTAATTGTCCAAGGAGATGTAACCAGCGGACCACATCTGGATTCGTTACAGGAATATCGATTTCTCTCATCCCTTCGTAGTTCGGAAACTCGATCAACCCTTCCGCAGCAATCGCCGTTTCTTCTGCTACAAATTGAATTCCGCGAGCACCGTCTAATAAAATAACTTCGCTTAAGAAATTACGGATGCCATCTTTATTCGGTCCATTTTCAATGCGACGTAATTCAAACTCGTCATTATCTTCAAATTTTTCTTTGAGATTTTCTTTATAAGCCGCTGGAATTAAACGTACTAATGGCGCAGTTGTATAGTAGCTGCCATCTTCTTTTTTCATCGTCTTTGTGAATAAATAAGGCTCTCCGGTTGTGACAGAATAAACTGCATAAATTTCATCCACTAAGAATAATTTATCACGGGTAATCGTTACTAAATTGCGGATTTTCTCCATGTTTTCAGAACGTCTTTCTTCCGTATCTTCTGCAGCATTAATATTGCAATACCATAAGAAAAGACGCCAAATTTCAGCAACATCCGTTACGGATAAGTACACACGGTCAATATCTGAAATCTCGCCATTTTGAACGCCTACAAAAGCTTCTCCGATAGCGTTAATATAGGTTCCATACAGATCATTTTCACTAGTACCTTCTGAATGAACGACTGAACCTTTGTACAGACCATATTGAGCACCATTTTCAATCCATGCTGCAATTTTTTTATTAGAAGCTTCCATCACGCGGCCGTTATTGCCATCTTCTAATGCATATACAGCAGATTTCACAGGTTTGTCAGTATCACTTCCCAATTTTGTAATAATGACTTCATCCCCAACTTTAATCGTTCCTGTGACATACCCTGTAACAACTAAGTCTGGAGAGTCCTTCCCTGCGCTAAATACATTTTCTACCCCAAGTGCAAAACCTTTCTTAGCGTCCTCAGAAGCTTGGCTCCCTTCAGCTGGTTCGGCAGTTTCTTCTGCTTTTACCGCTTCCTCTTTCACTTCTGCTGTTTCTTCCTTTTTAAGCTCTTCCTGTTTTACTTCTTCTTGAACCACTTTATCTTTCTTTGGTTCTTCTTTTTTACGAGAGAAAAAATCTTTTAATCCCATTGTAAAACCTCCTAATGGTTAATAGTTTCATTATAGCACATTTCATTCATTCTTTACGGCTTTTTCACGACGGCGATGATGTAATGGACGGTTACCGTAGCAAGTGGATGTTCATTACTATAGGCTTTGTCTTCTGGAGTGGCACCCCAGTATAAAGGCGTCATCTCTAGTAAATGGCGATAGGTCGCATCTGTTAAATTCACCGTGTAGCGTACCTCTTCAAACGTGACTTGAGGACATTCGGACTGTACTCGCTCTAGAATATCCGCATTCGAATACGTTTGTTTTTCAGGATTGGAACGGTAAAGCTGTTGGCGAAGCTGGGCCAAATAATCGTTGCCAGGAATCACTTTAACAAGCGTCCCTCCTGGAGCCAACACGCGCATAAACTCTTGGTAGTTCGACGGCGTTAAAATGTTGAGAAGCGTCCCACAAGATTCATCCGCAAATGGCAAGTTCGCTAAGTCCCCTAAGAAGAATAGCGCTTGGTTTCCAAAATGAACCGACGCTTGATGGATACCTTCTTTGGCGATATCCATTCCACATAAAGGTGCCTGTACAAACTTCGATAACCACGATAAATGGCTGCCTTCCCCGCATCCAATATCGACAATAAACTTCTCTTCGTTTCCTGAAAGATACGGCAAAAGCGCCTCTAAAAGTGGCTCAAAGAAACCACTCTGTGCAAGTTCATAGCGATGCTGGAACAACGTCGCATCATAATCTGTATTCGCATTTTGCTTCATGAGATGCAAAGTGCCTTTTTTCGAAATATTAAACCGATGCCCCTTCTCGCAGACCACGCTATGATTCTCGGCAGAAACCATGGCTTCATGGCAATACGGGCAACGAAATGCTTGTAAATGTTGGTTGATAAATTGCTCGGCCCAATCGATTTTCTTAACGGCCGCAGTTGGTGCTTCCTGTTTTGTCATTCGACACACTCTTTCTAATGTTCTCCATTTCAGTATAGCACATTCGGTTATCCCCTGCTGGAATCGTGAAACAAGAGAAATCAGTCTGTTTTGAGTTTTTTCAGGAGAGTGCTACAATTAATTTACGAAAAGAAAACGAAAAAATCTGAGGAGAGGGAGAAACTATATGACCCAAAAAATTCCAGTTACAATCGTCAGCGGCTTCCTTGGCGCTGGGAAAACAACTTTAATCAACAAAGTTTTAAAAGAAAAACATGGCGAACATATCGCTGTTGTCATTAACGAATTCGGCGAAATCGGTGTAGACCATCAATTCGTTCTTGACGTTGAAGAAGAAATCTATCAAATGGATAACGGCTGCCTCTGCTGCACGCTTCGTACAGACATTGCCGATATGTTGAAATCCATCTTAATGGTCAAAGAACAAAACGGCATTCGCGTGGACCGCGTATTATTCGAAACGACAGGTCTTGCTGATCCAGCTCCAATCGCACAAACCTTTATTAATGTGCCATTCTTAAACGAGCACTTTATCTTAGATGCGGTATTAACCGTTGTGGATGCTAAAAACTTCCTATACCAAACAGCGCATCAACCTGAACCAGCAAAACAAGTTGGGTTCGCTGATAAGATTTTCATGTCAAAACATAGCTTAGTAGACGAAACGATTTACGCGAAAGTTGTAAACGAAGTCCGTAGCATCAATGCCTTTGCGGAAATCCAAGACCTTGACGCACGTCCTGTTCATATGAGCGACATGTTCGGACTTGAATTGTTCTACGCATCTGAGAAGAAAATCTTAGAAATGCAAGAACACGCCGAAGAAGAATATTGCGAAGAATGTGGCCATACACATGCGCACGGTGACCACGATCACGACCATCACCATCATGACCACGACCATGAGCATGAGCACCACGATCACGACCATGAGCATGAGCATGAACACGAACATGACCATGAACACGAGCATCATCACAGTCATAGCCACCATAGCGGTATTAACTCATTCGTTATCGAGACTGAAAAACCATTAGTTCTCGCAAACATCAACGAATGGTTGAACGAGCTTGTGTATATTTACGGGCCAGAATTATACCGTTACAAAGGAATCTTGAACGTGGAAGGATTAGATTACCAAATCATCTTCCAAGGAGTTCAAATGAGCTTTGATATCTCAAGAGGTCGCGATTGGAAGGATACAAAACGCGGCTCAACATTGGTCTTCATCGGAAAGAACCTTCCAGAAAACCAATTACGTGAAAGCTTTATTGCTTGTACTGAAAAATAAATATAAAAATTGCAGCTGGACCATTGTGCCCAGCTGTCTTTTTACATGGATGGAGGTGAAACCTTGAAAAAATCATTAAAACTCTCTGCCCTACTTGCAGGAATCGCAGTGTTGCTCGTGTTGCTGTGGATTTTCTTTCCTAAACAAATCGCTGCGACTCCAAAAGAGCTCTCTTCGACCGATGAAATTTGGCTCATCACCGACCCACACTATTTGAGTCCAGAACTGCATGACCAAGATGTGGCCTTCCAGAAAATGCAAAATACTGCTGCCGGAAAAGACCTCGTCTACAGCAAGGAACGAATGGAAGCCTTAGTGGCGCAAGTCGAAAGTGAACGTCCAAAAGTGCTTATCATGAGCGGAGACATGACCTTTAATGGTGAGTATCAAAGTTTTATCGAATTGGCCGAGTTCTTCAAACGCATCGAAGCGCTAGGAACGACCGTCCTCGTGGAACCTGGGAACCACGATATTGCGGATGGCTGGGCTAGAAAGTTTCAAGGCAACGAGAACTATAAAATCAAGCAAATGACGGCGGCAGATTTTCCAAATGTCTTTGCCGAATATGGTTACTCCGAAGCGTCCTCGAGAGATACGCACTCGCTGAGCTATATGGCCAAGCCCTTTACCAAACTGTGGTTCTTAATGATTGATAGTAATATTTACGAGAAAAACGGTGAGGGAAAAGGCGCTCCAAAGACGGGCGGTGTGATTCCAAAAGAAACGCTGGAATGGATTGATAAGGAGTTAGCAGCGGCACATTCTGCTGGCGTTCAAGTCATTCCCGTGATGCATCACAATTTGTTGGCGCATCATGAATTTAATCCTGATGGCTTCGTGGTCGATAACGCTTCGGACTTGAAGGCGATTTTTAATCAATATGACAATGTGACGCTTGGTTTTTCGGGGCATATTCATACGCAACAGATTGCCACAGAAAAACTGTCCGCGGATCGTTCGTATACAGAAATCGTCAATGGCGCGTTTTCCGTTTATCCGTCTACCATCGGCAAATTAACGATGAGCCCTAACGACTATCATTACCAGCAAACGGCGTTAAAAGCAGACGAATGGGCGACTCAATCGGGACAAACGAATCAGGACTTGTTGCATCATCAGAACTATATGAAACAGGTCTTCGATGACTCGACTCGCATCATGACGCATCAATCTTTATATGATGAATCGTGGTATACCAAAGAAGTGGGCGACGAACTTAGTAGCGTTCTAGCACCACTCAATCTAGCTTATTTCTCAGGAGATAAAATTCCCGAAAGCTATATTTCGGATACCGTTCTCACCTCTAAAGCGTATCAGCAGCTTCAAACCAATAGCTCATCGAACTTCTTATTGAACTACATCGATATGGTTATCAAAGAAACAACGCATGCCAACAATCAAGAAATCACTATACCGTACTAAAAAAGGTCGTCCTACTCGGACGACCTTCTTCGTTTACTGTTCTATTTTCCAAGTTCCTCTAATAGTTCTTGGTGTTTTTGACGCCAATCTGCCTTCTCTTCTTCGGTAATTTCACGAAGGACGCGGCACGGATTTCCGACCGCAATCACATTACTTGGAATGTCTTTTGTCACCACAGAGCCAGATCCGATAACTGTATTATCGCCAATCGTCACTCCTGGATTCACCGTCACATTCGCCCCCAGCCATACGCTGTTGCCAATCGTAATCGGCTTGCCAAATTCTGGACCCGCATTGCGCGTTTCGGCATCAGTTGGATGTCCTGGCGTCACAAGCGATACGTGCGGACCGAACATGCAGTTGTCCCCAATCGTAATCGGCGCTACATCTAATAATGTACAGTCAAAATTCGCATAGAAGCCTTCCCCAATCGTTGTATGCACTCCGTAGTCCACATAGACGGGTTGCTCCATGTAAATCTTCTCGCCTGTTTTTCCAAATAACTGTTTTAACAACGCACGTCTTCCTTCGAAATCATCGAAGTCCAAACGATTGTATTGTTGCGCTAGTTTTTTCCCTTTAATGGATAAGTCTCTTAGCCCTTCTGTGAGAGACGGAATATATAAGTCTCCTGTGAGCATACGTTCTTTCATGGTTTTCATTCAGATACTCCTTTACAGTTAGTTCTCCAATTGAATCACATGATCAAAAAGATTTCTATTCTCTTCGATAAAATGATGTGTCACCATTATAACGGTTAATTCTGGATTTGACAAAATCATTTTTTCAATACGAGCAGCGCTCTCCATATCTAAGCTCGCTGTACTTTCATCAAACAGAAGGAGTTTATGAGGTTGCGTTAATGCTCGCGCTATAGAGATTCGCTGTCTTTGGCCACCAGATAATTGACTACCATGCTCGGTAACCGCATCATCTAATTGGCAAAATTGCTGAATGCCGAGTTCTTCAGGAAGTGAAATCTCTTTGGTGTCATCCCACAATGTAATGTTCTCTCTAACGGTTGCGTTAAATAAATGATTCTTTTGCGGATTGTAGTGAATAGCACTACGCAATTGAACTACTTGTTCCTTCGATAGTTCTTTTCCATCTAATAAGACTTCCCCAGAATAGTCATTGTTTTCTCCTGCAAGGAAATGTAATAATGTCGATTTTCCGCTTCCGCTATCTCCGACTAGAGCATATTTCTTTCCTTTCTCAATCGTAAAGGAAATTGGTTTCACAATTTTATTTCCGTTGACCGCTACTTCTACAGAACTCAATTCTAGAGAGTCCTTCAGTTCCAGTTCTTCTTGTAGCATTTCATCAGGGAGAATAGATTCGTATTTATCAAAATACACTTGAACAGACTTATACTGTACTAGATTTTGCGCGATTAGGCTGACTTTGCCGAAAAGGACTCCTGTAAATGAACCGATACTTCCCATAACCCCAATCGATACAATTCCATTAACTACAAGATATCCGACTAAAATAGCACTCAATGATTGACCTAAACTATTCACGGCTCCTGAAGCAATTCCAGAGAGCATGAATGCGCGAATCAAACGAACCACCGAATCTTTAACAGCGCCCGATTCAAATTGGATGCGATTTTTAAAGGTATCCATTTTATTTAATGCATAGAATACAAAATATCCCTCTAGTAAATTTTGTACATTCGAAGAAAATTTTTCTTGTGTTGCAGAATAACTTTCCAGTACTTTCTTCGTATGAGGTTCGAATAATTTTGGAATCAAAAGAAGTCCGCTAATTAATACCACTAAGAATAACAGGATAGACCAGTGATAAGTAAGGATAACTCCTATTGATAACAGCACTGTTAGTACACTTTCTGTTATCGTGAAAAACATCGGAATCCCCAATGACGAGATTCTCTCCATATCGTTTGTCATCCAAGATACATACTCTGGAAATTCACGTTTGGTGATTTCCATATAATTCGCCTTACGAAGTTTTTCTGCAATTTCTTCCCTTAATTCCGTATTAACTAATTGAATGAATTTTTCTTGTTGAACGGAGAATAAGAAATCTGAATACGATAATATTCCTTGCATAGCAAACCGAATTGCCAACGCTCCTACAAATTGCCAAGCATTCAAGGCGACTAACCCATCAATGGCAAATGCAATAATCGCAATGTTCGCCACGGTTAAAAGGCTCTTGATGATTACTAACACGAGAAGAATCATTACTTTGGATGGATGTTGTAGTAACTTCTGCTTCATAATGATTTCTCCTTCCCTAAGTAAATCACTTCATCAAATAAATCACGATGTTCTTCAAAAAAATGATGTGTCACAATCACAAGGGTTAGGTTAGGATTTTGAAGGAGTTGAGCCTCTATACTTCGCGCACTCTCCAAATCTAAATTCGCGGTACTTTCATCGAGTAATAACACCTTATCTGATTCAAGTAGTGTTCTAGCCAGCGCTAATCGTTGTCGTTGCCCTCCGGATAACTTAGTCCCATGTTCACTCACAACTTCCTGAGCATTCGTAAATTGATTCAATCCCATTTGACTAGATTCTTCCTCAAATGGACGATCTTCCCATAACGTAATATTGTCTTTTACTGTGGCGTTAAAAATATGGTTCTTCTGAGGATTGTATGCAGTAATATTGCGTAGCTGTACTATTTGTTCCTTAGAAAGAGGCTTCCCATCGAGGATTACTTCACCTGTAAATTCGTGATTTCGACCAGCTAAGAAACTCAATAATGTTGATTTTCCAGTACCGCTATCCCCTAACAACGCATACTTCTTCCCTTTTTCGATAGTGAACGTCACTGGCTGTACAATGACATGCCCGTTTACGCTCACAGCTACATCTCGTAATGATAAAGCCTGTTGCAGAGAACTATTGTCTGGTGGTAAATTCGAATCTTCATCTAAGCTATTGAATTTATCAAAATAAACATGAATCGATTTTAATTGAACTAATTGTTGAACGACTTGTTCTAACGATGCAAAGCAGTTAAATGTAAGAGAGCCTGCTGCAGTAAATGCCCCCACTGAAATCATCCCAGCAAACACCATGATTCCGGCTACGACATCCACTGAAATTTTCCCAATGAAATTCAGTAACGAAATGCACAATTGTACAAAAGAAAATTTCTTTCGATAACTGACTTTAACTTCTGATAATGCATCCGAAGCGACTTTAATTCGCTTTACAAATTGTCCCACTGCATTTGATGTATAAAACACTTCGAATCCTTTAAATAAGTTTTGAACGGTTGTAGTAAATTCTTCATTGGCAACCGATAGATTTGAAGTAGCTTCCTTGCTTTGTTTTTGAAACCACTTTGGCGTAAAGATGAGCATCAATGCTACCAAGACAGTCACTACTGCTAATCCCCAATGGAATAGTGAGAGAGAAATCAATGCAAAAATCAGCATCATTCCACTTCCGATGCTGTTGAATAACACGGCAAATCCATTGTCTTCTAATTGCTCTAAATCACTTGTAAACCATGAAACATACGCAGAAACATCTTTTTCTGTCACTGTCGAATAATTCGCACGACCGATTTTGTCGGCAATTTCTCCTCGGATTTCAATACTAATTTTTTGAATAAGCTTATTCAGCTGCACATTATATCCATATAACGATGCCAAATAAACTCCACTGAAAGCTATCCCTACTAACTTCCACATTAAAAACGTAGAAAAATCGCCCTTAGCTAAAGCATTAAATGCTGGTGCATTCAACGAAATACTAATAATAGAGGATGCATTTTCCAAGAATGATAATAACACCACAAAAAAAGATGCTACTTTATGCCTGAACAGATACTGTTTCATTGATTCGTTCTCCCATTTTCAACGTCTAAAAAATATAAGATAACATCATTATACTCCCGTCACAAAACTGGAACAATACAAAAAACGTGGAGATTTCGTACATTCTCCACGTTTTTTCAATTAAAATATTGGATTTTTAATTTTCCGCAAACGCCTTTGCCTGAACGATTCGTTTTTCGAGTTCTAACAGGTCAATAAAGCGTGCTTGGCGGGCGAATTCTTTATCCCCAAGCGTCAAAATAACCGCTGGCACTGTTAAGACTTCATAGAGACTCGCCACTTCTGGATGAAGAGTGGCATCAATTTCTTCTACCGGAATCTTATACTCTTTGGCAAGTTCCTTTACTCGTGGTTTAATCGCATGACACACCCCACATGTTGGTGTGGATATATATATGATTTTTACTTCGTCCATTTTCTCACCTCACTTCTATCATACCCGATAGTCTATGAATTCATGTAAACTTTGCTCACGGCTCAATTTTTAGTAGAAAACACTTAACAAACCGCGTCTTGATTGTGTATAATGGAAGAGTTAAGTCCAGATGAAAATCAGAAAGTGAGTGAAACAATGGGACGTAAATGGGCAAATATTGTCGAAAAGAAAACAAAATTAGATGCAAATAACAGTAAAATCTACGCTAAATTCGGGATTGAAATCTATGTAGCTGCAAAACAAGGGGAACCAGATCCTCATTCAAACCAAAAATTAAAATTCGTTATTGACCGTGCTAAAACTTATAACGTACCACGTCATATCATCGAACGTGCGATTGAAAAAGCAAAAGGTGGCGGCGATGGCGACTACCAAGAACTCCGTTACGAAGGTTTCGGACCAAACGGCTCTATGATTATCGTAGATGCCTTAACAAATAACGTAAACCGTACAGCAGCTGACGTACGTGCCGCTTATAGCAAAAATGGCGGGAACATGGGTGCACCAGGTTCTGTAACTTACTTATTTGACCACACAGCAATCTTCGGTATCGCAAACAAAGATGCTGACGAATTATTAGAACAATTAATGGAAGCAGACGTTGACGTTCGTGACGTTGTTCAAGAAGACGATCAAGCGATTGTTTACGCTGAACCAAACGACTTCCACGCAGTTCGTAAAGCATTAGAAGACTTAGGAATTACAGAATTCACAGTGAGTGAAATCGAAATGATTCCTCAATCAGAAGTGACACTTGAAGGCGACGACTTACGTTTATTCGAACGCATGATTAACGCTCTAGAAGACAACGAAGACGTTCAAAAAGTGTACCACAACGTAAACTTAGAAGACTAATCGTCAAAAAGCAAAATGTAACATATAAGTTACATTTTGCTTTTTTCGTTTTCTTTCAATTTGAGAACCTACTCCCATCAGCTTCTTATCTCGTGGGACTCCTCACTCAGGAAGCTCTTCCTTGAAATGTAAACAACAAGGACAAAACAGGACACGTAAAGCTCCATGGATTCTATAGTAGGAACAATAGCATGTGCATTCAATGTGAATTACTGCTGATTGGAAATTTATTTCCTAGCGGCAGTTTGAAGCTTGAAAGGAATTGAGACGTAAGGCTCAATCCGGTGCGGCTATTGTCACTGCTATGAAGATATCCATAGGAGCTTATAGTGTCCTGTTTTTGTCCGTCCTATTTATTTTGCACATACTGCTCTAGTCGGTAGCTTCCTGCTGTGAGGAAGACACCTGCCATCGCAAGAATAACCCAGACTGCTGGGAAGATGGTTTGAAGGTCAATCGCCTTGTACAACCAGTAAATTGGGCTGATATAAGATACGATACTGAACCAACTTCCTCCTATCAAATCTCCAAGCGCCGCTGGCATCCCAAGTCCCGCCATTATCACTACAAACAAAATTCCAAATGTCGTTGCATGTCCTGGCATTTTGAAAATTCTAAAGAAAAATAAGTTTAGGCAGAGACTGTAAATAATCGTTACAGCTAATAGACTCGTGAACACACCCCAGTTTATTTCTGGAACCAAACCAGAAAGGTGCATTAATGCCATGAGTGCCATATTTGCAGCAAAGATAAAGACAAAGTATGCCAATAAGAACGAAAGCATGATTTCCATATTCGAACGTGGAGATACGACCGAGCGTTTCAATACATAACTCTTCTTAAAGTTAATCCAGTCGGAAGAAATCACTGCCGCATTCATGATGACATAAAGCAGAAGCATAAGCATTACGACTCCGGTTGCTACACTCGTCTTCGTTTCTTCGCTTGTAACCACCATTTGATTGTCATCCACAGATAACGTCTCTTCTTTCGTCAACACGCCTACTTCTTGCAGTTTCGCGTTTAGCATGACTTCTTTTAGCACCTTCGTCAATTGTGCATCAAGCAGAAAATCTCTCGTTCCGCGCTGCGTATTCCAGATGCGAATCGTCGGCACTTGGCCTTCTTTCGCCTTCTGTAAATAGTTCGCAGGCACTTGGTAAATAACGTTCATTTCCCCTTTTTTCAAGGCCTCTTTGGCACTGTCTAAGTCGAAATACACATTTTCTTCTCGAATGTACGGAGCAATCAATTCTTGGTATTCATCATTTCCCTCTTCAAACACAAAGGCAACTGTTTTTGCGACCGTACTTGGCGCTTTCGTATCCGCTGTTCCTTGTGATGCAATCATGATTCCGTTGACTAAAACTGGCATTCCAATCATCATAAAGAGAATCATCGGCATCTTCAATAATCGTTTCAAATGAAAGATTGTCATTCTGATAAGATTCATTGACGTGCCTCCTTTCTCTTCAATGACCAGTTAAAGACTAGCCCTAGGATTAAAATAATAGGGGAAGCAACGGTCACCATCCCTCTCATCGATACCCCATTCATTATCTCGACAAATGGTGTATACACAAATTTTTGAAGTGGATTTCCGCTGAGGAAACTAAAGGTTGAACTGATACGGTCGAGTGGAATCATCCCTGATAAGAACATATAGATTAAGTTTATAGAAGTTGAAAATGCTGGTAAATTCTTCTCAGTCACGAAATTGCCGATTAAATTTCCAAGTGCATTAAAGACTAAACTATAGAAAACGACGAGGGCAATAATACTACCGAAGTTTCCTCCAAAAGTCGTTGGATCCAGAATCTTCCATAGGCCAATATACACGAATGACAATAGAGTCGTCATTATCATATTCACGGCTAAATCGAGTCTGTCCTTTTCGCAGATGCTAAACGGTAATACGTCCAAGCGTTTACGAAGACCTTTAAGTTCCTTTTGTACTCCAAAACGCATCGCAGTTTCAAGGAATATCATAAATAGAAATCCTAAACCTGTAATTGCATAGTGTTGGTTTGCAGTTACTTGTGACTCTGCTTCCACCTGTTCCGTCACAAAAGCCCCTGATGCAATTTCCTGTTGTAAGGATACAAGCATCCCCGCTACTTGTTCTGGTGTAATCGATGCATTTTGACTTTCTGCTACAGCATTCATCACGGAACTTGCTTCTAACAGTTCTGAAGTGATTGTTTGAAAGAGTGATTGATACACCGCAAATGACGTATTCGATGTTCTACCTGATTTCTCAAGGGTAATCGGAGTTGCTTGCGAACGCGTTTGAATCGACTGCGTAAAATCCGAAGGAATCGTCGCAATGACTTTGGCGTTTTCTTTCACACTTGTCAGCGCAATTTGTTTTTCCTCAGTAAGCTTTTCAAACAATGCAACAACTTGTGCTCCGTAAGCGCCTTTGTCTTGATTATCGATATAAATCTTCGTTTCTATCGTTAAATTAGATGGATTGAAGGCACTCTTTGTGGAAAACGCCAAGAAAAGCATTAAAAGAAATGGCATTAAGACCAGCATCAAAAGCGCTGGAATGGACTTCAGAGAGGATATTAAATTGGCTTTAATATAACGAATGTATCTCATAAGTCCTCCTTAATCACGAAGCGTCTTTCCTGTTAATTGTAAGAACGCCTCTTCTAATGTCGTTTCTTTTACGTTGACGGATTTAATCACGAGTTGTGCCTGTTCGACTTGCTCAATCAATTTCATCATTGAGAAAATCGTTTGGTCGATCGTGAGGGCTATGTCTTGGCCATCAACGGTTACAAATTGAATGCCGTTTTCGCTATTCTTCAACACTTCGTCAAATCCAGCAGGCACGCGGTCCAATGTGAGGGCCACCGTTTGTGTATGTCCCACGAGTTTTTTCACTTCTTCTTTTGTTCCATACGCCACTTCTTCTCCTAAATCGAGAATGAAGACGCGTTTACACAAGGTTTCGATTTCTTCCATGTAATGCGAAGTATAAAGAATCGTTGTTCCTTGTTCGGCAAGAGATTGAATATAGTCGAAGATATGTTGACGCGACTGCGCATCGACCCCAACAGTTGGTTCATCTAAAATCAAAATCGAAGGATTATGCAACATCGCAACGGCAATATTCAAGCGACGTTTCATCCCGCCAGAGTAGTTTTTTACTTTTTCTTTCTTCTTGTCGGTCAGACCGGCCACTTCCAGCAACTTCTCAATTTGGCTCTTTAACTCTGCTCCCGCTAAGCCATATAAGCCACCGAAGTATTCTAAGTTGTCGACCGCGTTCAATTCCTCAAGAAGCGCGATATCTTGTGGCACTAAGCCTAAGTGTTTTCGAATTTCTACTTTATCGGTTTTAATCGACTTTCCATTAATGAAAATCTCACCGCTATCCATCGATTGAATTCCTGTCAGAATATCAATTAATGTACTTTTCCCTGCTCCATTCGGACCAAGTAATCCAAAAAGTTCCCCTTCCATAATTTCAAAGGAAACATTTTGTAGGACTTTATGTCGTCCGTAAGATTTGGTTACGTCTTTAATTTCAATCATATGTACACCTCTTTTTTATCAAATAAATGAAAGAATGGCTGTTAATAAACAAAGAACAATCGCTACAATTGCTTCCTCTTTTAAATCTTTCGGGGTCTTCTTGGATTCGTTCATTTGTTTATCCTCCTACTTGTTTGTATCCTTATCATAACAAACACCCATCGGAGTCTATAGTCCAAAACGTCATCACGTATCGTGACTAAAGTCATGTTTTCTATAAAAAATGCTCCGACTCTTTCAGATTCTATACTCCATGGTGGTTTGTCTGAAAGAATCGGAGCAGTCTTAATTATTGTTTGAGTTTGTTTTCGTACGCGAAAATCACAAGTTGCGTGCGGTCACGCAATTCTAATTTCGATAAAATCGTACTAATATTATTTTTTACGGTTCCTTCTGAAAGGAAGAGCGTTTGCGCGATTTCTTTATTGCTTAAACCTTGCGCCACTTGTTGGATGAGCTCCACTTCACGTGGTGTGAGCCCCCATTTTTCCGCATCAAAGCTTGCAGGCTTCTCAACGGTCGTGTTCGTCAATAGTGCCTCTGAAATCACCGTATCCATAACGACTTTCCCAGACAGAGCGACTTTAATCCCGTCAAGAATCGCCTCTGGACTACTGTCTTTTAATAAATACCCCGAAGCACCATTTTGCACGGCTTCGACGATATATTCGGTATCTTGGAAGGTCGTCACAATCAACACTTTCACCTCCGGAAAGGCCTCTTTAATCAGCTTCGTTCCTTCGATTCCGTTACTCTCAGGCATGCGAATATCCATCAAGACCACATCTGGTTGGTGCTCCTTGCAGGCTTCAAAGGCCGCGCGTCCACTCTCTGCTAAAGCGAGGACTTCGACATTACCGCTAGCCTCAAGCATGATTTTTAAACCGGTACGGATGAGCATTTCATCGTCGGCAATAATAAGTTTGATTGGGTTTGTCATGGTTCTCCTCGTTTCTATTGTTTTTCTGTATTCGGTAGGATCATTTGCACGGTCACGCCAGGATTGGACGCCTCCAGTGTCACAGACCCGCCTTCTCCTCTCAGGCGTTCTTGGAGTGATTTAAGTCCTCCTTTTGGAGCTAAATCGACCGCTCCCGTTCCGTTATCTTTAATCGTTACGACTAATTGCGATGGATTATACATGAGTAGCACGGTAATGCGCGTCGCTTGTCCGTGTCGCATCGCGTTAGTAATCGCCTCTTGAACCCCACGGAAGATGCTGAGCTCTGCCTCACTTGTAAGAGAGAAGGTTGGCTCATTTTTTCTAAATTGAATCTCGATACCGCTGTTGACTTGCACCTCGTGAAAAAATTCTTCCAGCGCAATATCCAACTGCTTCTTATCCATTTGTTCTGGCTTTAAGTCATGAACAATCTTACGCACTTCTTGCAATCCTTCGACCGCAAAATCACGAAGCCCCTCGCTCATTTCTTGAATCGGTGAATTTTGTTGCTTGGCCAGTTGCGAAATAGCCCCTAGCTGAATAATAATTGTGGACAAGCTATGTCCCACGGAATCGTGAATCTCACGAGAAATTCGGTTTCGCTCTTGCAGCGTGAAGATTTCCTTCATCGTCCCCATTTTATATTGAGCTTGTTGCAAGTCATATCGTTGCTCGCTGAGTTTTTGCTCGGCTTTTACTAACTCTTCTTGCAGTGCTCTTCGCTCTTCTAAAATATGATTTCCATAAGAGAAAAATAAAAGGAAGAACAAGGTCATCACGGCTAAAATGCTGTCCCCTTTTTGAACGGCTGGAACAACAATGACCGTCCCTAATATCAACTGTAGAATCAATGCATTTCTAAAGGAGAATCGTAAACTCACCTCGAAGCAGAGAAGCAGAATGAGTCCTGTAAAAATGGTGTTGAAATATAAACAGAGGAGGACGACCGCGATGCCTTCAATCAGGATATACCACTGATATTTCAATGAATAATAGCCAACTTGCACCAGTGCGATAAATCCAAAGAAGAAGGCGATGTCTCCTGCGTTCATATTCGGCAGTTGCGACCATTCAAAAAGCGCAAAAAGGATGAAACCATACCGAATAATGAATCGTACCCATTGATCGATTTTCATGATTTCACCCCTTTGTCATTACTGATTTAATAAAAATAAAAATGCAATAAAATTATTGAGAAAATGCATCGAGATAGATGCAAAAATATTGTTGTTATAATAACGATACATCCCCACAATCGGAATTGTTAATGGAACGTACATCAATGCCGCTGTCCAGTCGACTCCCCCTGCAGCATCTTTTGAAAGTGCGTGAAGCAGCACGAATAGAAACGCTGAAATAAACGTTAATACATGGACGTTGAGCGATTTCTTAAACGAACCGATAATCGCTTCACGAAACACCAATTCTTCTAAGATTGGCGCCACAACGCATACTAGAACAAACATGGTCACTGCATTGTTTGCGCTCATCATTTTTTCAATTTGTTCTTGGTTATCCGACGTCACATCTCCAATAAACTGAGCAACCGCAATTGCTAATCCGATACGAAGTGCGTATCCAATCGCCAAATCTCGAATAAACGGACGCTTGATGAAGTTTTTGAACCCTTCCACAAGCTTCTCGCGGAACAATGCGACCCCAATCACTGTTGAAACCAGTTGAAGGATCAGGTAGGCATTTGTATCAATACTCGGTCCCGAAGACGTATAACGAATAAAGAACGCTGGAATCACCATCAAGTTTAAAAAGTAAACAACCCATAATATAACCGCATTTTTCTTCATAGAACACCTCTAGTCATCGGTAAAACGTACCGGTTTTGTATTTTTAATACTGTAAATTTTTTCAATTTGTCCATCCGACCAGACGATACCGTGAAGCGCACCGCCAAAGACAGCTCCGCCATCGATTCCGATTTTGCCGTCCTGTTGCCATAATTTCATAAAGTCGCCATCTTCGTTTAAGCCACGTAAAGGCGTATGACCGAAGATAATCGTTTTACCAGTGTTGTTAACCCCTTTATGGAACGGTTCACGAATCCAGTAAAAGTCTTTTGGCTCTGTGTCGTGCCAGTCGTCCAAACGTAAATCTACCCCTGCATGTGCTAAGAGTAAATCTCCTTCATCGATATAGAGTGGACGCTCTCTTAGAAACGCGATGAGTTCCGGATATTGCGCTTTGATGGCTTCAGCATCTTCCACAGGATTTACCGGAGTACCTTGAGGGCGTCCGAGTAAGTCATTGATCGTTGTATCTCCGTTATTTCTTAAGTAATGTGGAAAACGTCCCTCTGGATCATCGATAAACGCAAGAAACATGACTTCATGGTTTCCCATCATATACCAAGCATTTTTTTCTTTGGCATATTTCATCCCTGTAAGGACACTTCGTTTATTGTCGGGACCACGGTCAATCAAGTCTCCCATGAAGACCAGTTGCTGAGTTTCCTCATCCCAGTTTTGAAGCATCTCTTCCATCATGTCCGCTTCACCGTGAATGTCTCCAATAATAAAATACTTTTTCTTCATCTATTCCACCTCAAATAACTATCATACTGTTCATTATAGCAAATAACCGCCTGAATATGAAAGAAGCTTCTTTTAAAACAAAAAGAAGATCGAACTATCGCCCGATCTTCAGTCTTTAAAAGACATGATTATGCTTCTTGTTTACGAAAGACTAAGAAACTACCTGCAATCGCTGCTAGTGCACCTAAAACAAGGATAAAAGGATTTTCCAATGTTCCAGTATTTGGTAACTCTGGACGTTTTGGTTCCTCTGTTGTCGTTGTTTGTGGTGTAACGGTTGTTGTTGTTGTACCTTCAGTCGTTGGTTCTTCCGTAGTCGTTGTCACAGTAGTCACTTCTGTCGTAGTTGACTCTGTCGTTGTTGTAGCAGTGGTTGTCGTTTCTGTTGTACTTGTAGTGGTGGTCGTCGTAGTAGTAGTCGTTGTTGTAGTTACTGGCTTTTCACCATCAGCAAGCCCAATCCCTGTTAACATTTTATACGTCACATCTGTAGAAATCGCATCGTCTAACTCCTCAGCTGTAATCGTAATGCGATTCTGAGGATTTTGACTTGGATTGGCCAATTGAACCTTATAGTCTATAAAGATAATTTTATCCGTAGAATTGATTTTAACAGTAATTCCAGTAGGAGTGATTTCATAATCACTTTCTGAAAGAAATCCAGCTGATTTCCAAGGATAAGTCGATTCTACTAACTCTACACGTAATGAACCAGGTACATAAGTTTGATTTGCATCCCATACGTCCTTAATTTCAATATTCGATAAAGTCTTTCTAGCATAGTTCAAACGAGCCCACCAGTGAACTTGTTCAGCATTATCTGCTTGTTGAGCTCCCCATTTAGCAGCCATTTCATTTGGTCCTGGCATTGGTAAAGGTTTAATTTTTTGAGTAATGACAGTTCCATTGAAATCCAATTCTTGCGTTGTATCCGCTAAGCTATCATCTGAAGCCCAGAATACATCAACAGAAAGTTCCATGTTCTTTTTCAAATAGTTTTCTTCAAAATATGAACTAAACGTCACCGTTACAGTTCCTTCAGCCGCATTCACCTTTGCATTGGCTACGACTTGATTCGCCTTGTTATAAACTGGAAATGAATAATCCGATTGCAGACGAATTGGCGCTTTTAAATTAAATTGTAGCGTATCATTTTCGTTGATGGTTACCTCATCCGGAAAATCAACTTGGAATGTTAATCCCCATCGTCCATAAATATCTGAAGCATCTCCCGTTACAGTCACTTTCGGATTGGTTACTTTTAAAGTAGTCCCTTCCTTTTGAACCTCAACTGCATTTACTTTTGCAGAAAAGACGAGCACTACTAAACTAAATAATGCTACGATAGAATATAAAATCTTTTTCATAAATATCTCCTTATATTTTTTATTAAGATTATATTCATAATATTAATTGATTATTACATTTTTTATATAATTGAATTGTGAATTTTATGTGAAAAGAGGCAAGAAATGAATTTTCATTTCTTGCCTCTATAATCGCTTGATCTATTTTTCTAAGCTACTTGCCGGGATTGAACCGGCGACCTCCACCTTACCAAGGTGACGCTCTACCGACTGAGCTAAAGCAGCATTTTTGGGTAAAAAAAAAGAACTCCGCCAGTAGGACTCGAACCTACGACATCATGATTAACAGTCATGCGCTAC
>ERZ773008.483-NODE-483-length-29208-cov-8.923370_pt1 | contig 29208 bp, 23 predicted proteins | sample MGYA00580664_ERZ773008 | MGnify/ENA primary metagenome ERZ773008 (study PRJEB29015, sample SAMEA2738016) | human oral metagenome | biome: human oral; feature: human-associated habitat; material: dental | place: China | collected 2048 ... | reverse complement strand
GACCATGTCAAATAACACTGTAAGGATTAAGCAAACCAGTAATACGGCAATTTCGTTACGTCCGGAACGACGGATAAGCTGAATAATTTTTGGTAAATCCGCCATGTGCCAAGCGACAACCAACAAGAGCGCGGCCATCGAAGATAGCGGTAAATAAGACAGTGCAGGCGCAAAAAACAATAAGGCAAACAACACTAATAAAGCGTGCACGACACTTGAAATCGGTGATACGCCGCCGGATTTAACGTTTGCCGCAGAACGTGCGATGGCTGCGGTGGCTGTGATTCCGCCAAAAAATGGAGAGGCGATGTTGCCAAGACCTTGTGCTAATAATTCGTTATTGGAATGGTGTTTGGTGTCGGTCATGTTGTCTAAAATGACGGCACACAATAATGATTCGATTGCGCCCAAGACTGCCATAGAAAAAGCCGCCGGCAATAGGCGTTGAATGGTGTCGAAATTCCAGTTAATTAAGTTACCTTGTGGATCAGGAATATTCCATGGCAAGGAAAATTCAGGCAAAACATTCGGAATACCGTAGCCGGTCGTGCCATCGGAAAGTGTGTATTGGAATTGAGTACCGATGGTTGCGACAGAATAACCGAAGTGTGTCAGCAATAAAGAGAGCAATGTCGCGAGAATCACCGCCGGCAAATGACCGGGAATAGACAAGCGTAGTTTATGCCATTGGGTTAAAACAATAAGCGTAATTATCCCTACGCCGGTATCTGCCCAATTGATACTTGGAAGTGCGGTCAAAATAACTTGCACTTTTTCAAGATAATGAGACGGCATTTGTTCAATGCTCAAACCAAGGAAATCTTTAATTTGTAGGGTGGCAATCACGATGCCGATGCCTGATGTAAAGCCGAGCGTGACAGGCAGCGGAATGTATTCGATAAGCCGCCCTAGGCGGAACAACGCCATCAGCACCAAAATAATACCGGAAAGCAATGTAGCCATCAGCAGACCGCTTAAACTGAATTGCTGGGTAACAGGGAACAAAATCACCACAAAGGCGGCCGTTGGACCGGAAATATTAAAGCGCGATCCTCCCGTTAACGCGATGATAATCCCCGCAACAATGGCGGTGTATAACCCGTGCTGCGGTGGTACGCCACTGGCAATGGCAAGTGCCATGGAAAGCGGAATGGCGATAATGCCAACGGTTAACCCGGCAATAATATCTTTGGTCAAATGACGGGAAGTATAGCCGTTTCTGAAACTGTCTTTTAATGCGCTGAAAGGTTTAACTGACAGAAAGGCATTTTTAGTAAGAAACCATTTTTTTAACATAATGAATAATAGCGGATAAAAAATTGAGTGGGATAATCCTGAATGGACGCTTATTTTACCCGATTATTGGTGAAATTTTTATCTTATGAACGACAAAATTACAAAAATACTTGACGAAACTCAATGAAATCCTTATAGTTCGCACGTCCTAATCACGGTGAGATGTCCGAGTGGTTGAAGGAGCACGCCTGGAAAGCGTGTATGTGGGAAACTGCATCGGGGGTTCGAATCCCCCTCTCACCGCCATTCTTAATGAATTTTCTTTTTATTTTCTGTCTTGCCACAGCCTAATTCAGTTATACTATTTTCCATTCTTACAAGAAAAATCATGTCAAAAAATATGGAAAAACCACCGCACTTTCAGCCTATTGGTAGAATTTTTAGGTCTTGAATTTAAATAAACCACCCCAATATAGAGCCAATCATCGGATTTTAGATTAAGAGAGTATATGATGAGATCAAAAAAACCAGAATTACAAATAATACCGGTATTGCCACTGCGCGATGTTGTTGTATTTCCTTATATGGTAATGCCGTTATTTGTCGGTCGTCCAAAATCAATTAGTAGCCTTGATGACGCAATGCAGAACAATAAGAAATTATTATTGGTGTCACAGAAACAGGCAGATTTGGAGGAGCCGTCTATTGATGATTTATATGACGTTGGAACCATTGCCAATATTATTCAATTATTAAAATTGCCTGACGGTACGGTGAAAGTATTGGTGGAAGGTCAACAACGCGCCAAAATCAGAAAAGTTGAAGATAACGGTGAATATTTATGGGCCGTTGCCGAACCCTTACTAACGACTTTAGGCAATGAAAAAGAATTACAAGTGGCTCATAAAGCTGTCTTAGATGAGTTTCAAAGCTATATTAATTTGAACAAAAAAGTACAGCCTGACATTCTCTCTGCCTTACAACAAATCGATAATTTAGAACAATTAAGCGATACGATGGCTTCCCATTTACCGGTTTCCGTCGCGCAGAAACAAGCCGTATTGGAAATGACCAATGTGGTTGAGCGTTTTGAATATTTGCTGGGTTTGATGCAGTCAGAAGCAGATCTATTACAAGTGGAAAAACGCATTCGTGGTCGCGTAAAAAAACAAATGGAAAAAAGCCAACGCGATTACTATTTGAATGAACAAATTAAGGCAATTCAAAAAGAACTTGGCGAAACAGAAAATACGGTAAGTGAAATTGAACAATTACGCCAAAAAATTGAAGATGCCAAAATGCCGCAGGAAGCTCGTGAGAAGGCGGAATCCGAGCTACAAAAACTGAAAATGATGTCCCCGATGTCGGCGGAAGCAACGGTTGTGCGTAGCTATATTGATTGGATGATTCAAGTGCCTTGGCATAAACGCACCAAAGTGAAAAAAGATCTGTCCAAAGCACAAGAAATTTTAGATGCGGATCATTACGGTTTAGAACGCGTCAAAGAGCGAATTTTGGAGTACCTTGCCGTACAAACCCGTTTAAATCAAATCAAAGGTCCTATTCTCTGTTTAGTGGGGCCACCGGGAGTTGGTAAAACATCATTAGGGCAATCTATCGCCAATGCGACCGGTCGTAAATATGTGCGTATGGCGCTAGGTGGCGTGCGTGATGAAGCAGAAATACGCGGTCACCGTAAAACCTATATTGGTTCGTTGCCGGGTAAATTGATTCAAAAAATGGCGAAAGTCGGTGTGAAAAATCCGCTTTTCTTACTAGATGAAATTGACAAAATGACTTCCGATATGCGGGGTGATCCTGCTTCTGCATTATTAGAGGTGTTGGATCCTGAACAAAATGCTCATTTTAACGATCATTATTTGGAAGTGGATTATGATTTATCTGATGTCATGTTTGTCGCGACCTCCAACTCCATGCATATTCCAACACCGTTATTGGATCGTATGGAAGTGATTCGTTTATCCGGTTATACGGAAGATGAAAAACTGAATATCGCCACTCGCCATTTGATCAACAAACAAATGGAACGTAACGGACTAAAAGCCGGTGAATTAACCATTGATGATAGCGCGATCGTGGATATTATTCGCTATTACACTCGTGAAGCGGGAGTGCGTAACTTAGAGCGTGAAATTTCAAAAATCTGTCGTAAGGCTGTCAAAACATTGTTGTTAGACAAGAAAGTGAAGTCCATTAAAGTCAACGCGAAAAACTTGCATGACTATCTTGGTGTAAAACGCTTTGAATTCGGTCGTGCGGATACACAAAATCGTGTCGGCGAAGTGACCGGTTTGGCATGGACAGAAGTAGGTGGTGATTTACTCACCATTGAAACGGCTTCTGTGCCAGGCAAAGGCAAACTCAGCTATACCGGTTCTCTTGGCGATGTGATGAAAGAATCCATCCAAGCAGCAATGACCGTAGTACGCTCCCGTGCGGAAAAATTAGGCATCAATTCTGATTTTCATGAAAAACGGGATATTCATATTCACGTTCCGGATGGAGCGACACCAAAAGATGGTCCAAGCGCAGGGATTGCTATGTGTACTGCATTAGTGTCCTGCTTAACCGGTAATCCGGTGAAGTCGGAAGTAGCCATGACGGGAGAAATCAGCTTGCGTGGCAAAGTGTTGCCAATTGGCGGGCTAAAAGAGAAATTGTTAGCAGCCCATCGAGGCGGCATTAAAACCGTGGTTATTCCGAAAGAAAACGTGAAAGATTTGGAAGACATCCCGGAAAATGTAAAACGAGATCTTGTTATCCATGCCGTGGAAACTATCGATGAAGTGCTAACCATTGCATTGGAAAATCCGCCTACCGGCGTTGAATTTGTAAAACTTGATCCGGTTTCTGCAGTAAAAGCGCCCCGTCGTAAAAAAACCGTATCCAGAAGTGCGGTCAATTAATTAAGTGTTTTTAATAAGCCAAATTACCCAACATAATTTGGCTTATTTTTATTTTGATAGTGCGTCCTCAGGCGCTTTAGATTATAATCGTGCAAATTTTTGTATCATTTTTATAGGATAAATTTTAATGGTAATGGAAAAACTGAACGGAGCCTCAAACAACTGGGCTTCTAAGTTTCTTTTTGGTTTTATTTCGGTAACCTTTGTTATCAGTTCTATGGCAGGCTATCTTTACACCCGAACAGACAATTCTGCCGCGAAAGTGAATGGAGAAGAAATCTCACAGCACGCTTTCCAAAATCAATACAACATCGCCTCCCGCAATTTAAGCCCACAAGAAGCAGATTCCCCGGCTCAAGTTGCTAATCTCAAAAGACAAATTTTATCATCCCTAATTGATCAGGAATTGCTACGCCAATACACCAATGAATTGAAATTAGGCGTGAGTGATGAACGAATTAAACAAGAAATTGTTACCAGCCCGAATTTCCAAAACAACGGCAAATTTGATAATGCGTTATACCAACAAGTATTACAAACTAATGGTATCTCTGCCGAAACCTATGCGAGTTATGTGCGTGAAGCATTACGCTTAGAACAACTTCAAGGCGGTTTGGCAATTACCGCATTCAGCGTACCGGCGCAACGGGATGCTTTGGCAAAATTATTCTTCCAACGCCGCAATATTCGCTTGGCAAATTTATCTTTAGCCGATGAAATTGCGAAACAAACCGTCACTGACGCCGAAATCCAAGCTTACTACGATGCCCACAAGGCTGACTTTACTATTCCTGAATCCGTGAAAGTGCAATATCTTGATTTATCCGGTGCAAATATGGAAAAAAACATCAATATTACCGATGTGGAAATTGCACAGTACTACCAAGACAATAAAGCCCAATTCACTACTCAGGGGCAACAACGTTTAGCCCATATTCAGGTAAAAACCGAACAACAGGCACAAGATCTATACAATCAATTACAAAATGGTGCGGCATTTGCCGACTTAGCCAAAAATCACTCTATCGATCCTACCAGTGCAGAGAAAGGTGGTGATTTAAGTTGGGTAAGTGCGGGTGAATTTCCGAAAGTTTTTGAAGATGCAGCGAATGCTTTAGCTGTGGGTCAATACAGTCAACCGGTCAAACTGGATAATAACTATCACATTATTTTGGTAAAAGAACGCAAAGATGCAGGCGTATTGCCATTAGAAAATGTGAAAGCGCAAATTGTTGCACAAATTCGTCAAAACTTGGTCAACAACCAATTCTTCTCTGTTGAAAAACGTGTGGCAGAAAAAGCCTTTGAGGACCCTTCTTCATTAAAAGCGGCTGCAGATGAAGCTGGTGTTAAAGTGCAAGAAACCGGTTATTTCTCCCGTAATAACATTCCTGCCGCACTAAATTACCCGAATGTGGCATCAGCCATTTTTGATTCTGATATTTCCCAAGGTGGCAGTAATTCTGAGCCAATGAGCGTAGGAGAACAACACTCTTTAGTGGTGCGTGTACTTGAACATAAAGCCCAATCAACAAAATCTTTAGAAGAAGCGAAGGCAGAAATTACTGCAATGCTAAAACATCAAAAAGCAGAAACCGTTGTGTTAGCCCAAGCCGATAAATTCGTACAAGAATTGGCTTCAGGTAAAACCGTTGACGGTGTGAAATTCGGAGCGGAGCAAACTTGGGTATTTGCTGAAAATAAAAATCCTGCTTTAAATAATCAAGTGTTTTCGATGGCGAAACCAGCAGAAGGTAAAACTACCTATAAAGCCGCCAAAGACACCAACGGCGATGTGGTTATCATCGCATTGGATAAAGTGACCGATGGCAAATTGAGCGAAGCAGAACAAAAACAGTTTGCCGTTCAAATTGAACAAGCTACTCAAATTGGCTTGCAAAGTAGCTTATTGAATGCCTTACGCGCAAAAGCCAAAATTGAAATAAACGAATCGTTTATTAATCAGGAACAATAATTAATCATAATGCCTATGACCCCATAGGCATTATTTTTGCCCGCGGGAGCGTGGTTTGTCACTCTGCGATTTAATGTTCGCAGTCAACATCTAACAAAGGAGATTAAGATGAAATTAGTTGAAGTTAAGCATCCATTAGTCAAACATAAATTAGGTTTAATGCGTGCTGCAGATGTCGATACTAAAAAATTCCGTGAGTTAGCGACAGAAGTGGGAAGTCTATTAACTTATGAAGCCACCTCCGATTTGGAAACGGAAAAAGTCATTATAGACGGTTGGTGTGGCCCTGTTGAAATTGATCAAATTAAAGGAAAAAAAGTTACCGTTGTGCCAATTCTGCGTGCAGGCCTGGGTATGATGGACGGTGTGTTAGAACACGTTCCGAGTGCGCGGATTAGTGTAGTAGGGATGTATCGAAATGAAGAAACGTTAGAGCCCGTACCGTATTTCCAAAAATTAGCCAGCGATTTAGAAGAGCGGTTAGCTATTGTGGTTGACCCAATGTTAGCCACCGGTGGTTCTATGGTTGCAACCATTAATTTGTTAAAACAAAAAGGCTGTAAGCATATTAAAGTCCTAGTTTTGGTGGCTGCACCGGAAGGCTTAGCTGCATTAGAAAAAGCCCATCCGGATATTGAGCTTTACACCGCCTCTATTGACGATCACTTAAATGAAAATGGTTATATCATCCCTGGGTTAGGTGACGCAGGCGATAAAATTTTCGGTACCAAGTAATCGTTCGCTTTTTCACAAGGTAAGGCGGATTTTATCCGCCTCTTTTGCGGGAAAATGACAAGAAAAAACACTTGAAATTTTGACCGCACTTTTTAAGTTAATTCAGACAGAGAGTTGAAACTTACATGACAAATACAACACAAAATTTTCCTATTGAGGAACAACAAAGCCGCGTTAAACAAGCTTTCGTAGGACTACAAATGCTTTTTGTAGCGTTTGGCGCTTTAGTTTTAGTACCGTTAATTACCGGTCTTGATGCAAATACCGCCCTGCTTACGGCCGGTGTCGGCACCCTGTTATTCCAACTTTGTACAGGCAAGCAAGTGCCGATTTTCCTCGCTTCTTCTTTTGCATTTATCGCACCTATTCAATATGGCGTAGCCACGTGGGGCATTCCTGTCACCATGGGCGGTTTGGCCTTTGCGGGTTTGGTTTATGTCGCCTTGAGCGCGTTAGTGAAAATTCGCGGCGCAGCAGCATTAGAACGTATTTTTCCACCGGTGGTCGTCGGTCCGGTCATTATCATCATCGGTATGGGATTAGCCCCTGTGGCCGTGGATATGGCATTAGGTAAAAATAGCGCTTATCAATATAACGACGCGGTATTGGTCTCCATGGTGACCTTAGTGACCACCCTGTGTGTAGCCGTTTTCTCAAAAGGCATAATGAAATTAATTCCAATCATGTTCGGCATCACTGTGGGTTATATTCTATGCCTTTTCATGGGATTGATTAATTTCCAACCTGTTTTGGATGCTCCATGGTTTAGCTTACCAAATCTAACCGCGCCTGAATTTAAACTGGAAGCCATTTTATACTTACTACCGATCGCCATTGCACCGGCAGTAGAACACGTTGGCGGCATTATGGCCATTAGTTCTGTCACCGGCAAAGATTTTCTTAAAAAACCCGGATTACACCGCACCTTACTCGGTGACGGCATTGCCACTAGCGCAGCATCTTTGTTAGGCGGACCACCGAATACCACCTATGCTGAAGTGACCGGCGCAGTCATGCTGACCCGCAACTTTAATCCAAATATCATGACATGGGCGGCTGTTTGGGCAATTGCGATTTCCTTCTGCGGTAAAGTCGGCGCATTTCTCTCCACTATTCCGACCATTGTCATGGGGGGGATTATGATGTTGGTGTTCGGCTCTATTGCTGTTGTGGGCATGAGCACACTCATTCGTGCGAAAGTGGATGTCACCGAAGCCCGAAACTTATGTATCATCGCCGTTGTGATGACGTTTGGGATCGGCAATATGTTCGTGGATGTGGGTGGTGTTTCCTTAAAAGGCATCAGCTTATGCGCTGTTGTTGCCATTATTTTGAATTTAGTGTTACCAAAAGCCAAAAACGAAATTGCATAGCATGAATACTTAACCGTCATTAGTGGATAGGAAAAATATCCGCTAATGACTTTCTAAATTGAAAAATTTCGTTTATTCTTACCGCACTTTAATAACCACACCTTAGGTGTCTGATTTGGCCGAACCGCATTTCCAACTTCCTTTACCTATTCATCAATCAGATGATGAAACGTTAGCAAACTTCTATGCAGAAAATAATCTGCTACTCCTTAATTCATTACAAAAAAATTTCTTACAACTTCATCAGCAATTTTTCTATCTTTGGGGTAATAAAGGGAGCGGAAAAAGCCACCTACTGAAAGGCGTTTGTCAGTATTATCTTGCACAACAGCGCCCGGCATTATATGTCCCGTTAAACAAATCCCAATATTTCTCTCCTGCCGTATTAGAAAACCTTGAACAGCAAGCGTTGGTTTGTTTGGATGATTTGCAGGCAGTCATCGGCAATGCCGAATGGGAAGTCGCCATTTTTGATTTAATTAATCGCGTGCGGGAAACCGGCAGAACATTGTTAATAATGAGCGCCGATCAATCCCCCGCCAATTTACCGGTGCAACTACCGGATTTGGCTTCTCGATTAACCTGGGGAGAGGTGTATCAGCTTGCGCCGTTAAACGATAAGCAAAAAATAGAAGTGTTACAAAAAGCCGCTTATCAGCGCGGTATCGAGTTGCCTGATGAAACGGCTAATTTTTTGTTTAAGCGCTTGGAACGGGATATGAAAACCTTGTTTAATGCGTTGGAAAAACTCGATCAAGCCTCGTTACAAGCACAACGCAAATTAACCATCCCTTTCGTCAAAGAAATTTTGGCGTTATAACAGCCAATGTTACAACCATCTGCGGGTATCTTGGCAGTACGCCGTAAATGCATCACCGAAAATATTTCGCAAACTTTCCTCTTCCCGCTTAATTTGAAACTCGGTGATATACCACACAAATAGCAACACACCTAATATCGCTGACAACGAACCAAGATAACAATTCCACGCCAATAAAACAAACACCAAGCCTAGATACATCGGATTACGGCTGTATTTATAAATTCCATTAGTCACCAATTGTGAAGCATTTTCGACTTTTAGCGGGTCAACTGTGGTTTTGGCTAATAAAAATTGTAAGACGCTCGCCATGCCGATAACGCAACCAATCCCGCCTAAGAGAATTACCAACCACCACGGCATCGAAAATTGCCAAATAGGTGGGAGAATTTTCATTAACAAAGCACAGAAGACAAAAATTAATGGAGGCGGAATAGGGATTTTGCGTTGATTAGTAGCCATGATGTTCCTCATTGAAATTATTAAAAGAAAGGCTTGGAGAACCAAGCCTTAAAAACTATAAATTATTTAACCGCACTTGAATAAGTTGCTGTTCTAACGGAGAGGCGTGTTGTTGTGCTTGTTGATAACTCGCCTTGGCTGCCTCTTTATCGCCTTTGGCTAATTGAATGTCACCGGCTAAAATGTTTTTCGCTCCGCTCCAAGCCTGCTCTTTCACCAATTTCAGGCTATCCAACGCCGGTTCGAACTGCCCTAATTGGAATTGCACGGAAGCCAAACGCAACGCTGTAATGGAAGATAAAATATCATCAGTGGATTGCGCCATAGCTTGTTTTAAAGCGTCTTCTGCCAAAGTAAAATCATTGTTCTCCACGGCAATTTTAGCTTTATCTAACAAAGCCAACACCGCATAACTCGTTTTTTCATGATTTTTAATGAACTGACTAAACTGTTCCGCTTGTGCTTTCGGATCTTTTGCGTAATTAAATAACGCCTGTTCGTACTCTGCAGAAGCTGAATGTATTTTTTGGATTTGATGCGACTGCCAATAATTCCAACCGAATACACCGCCAAAGGCAATGACAAAACAAACAATAATAAATTTATAATTTTCGTTCCACCATGCTTTGATAGCACTCAGTTCTTGTTCTTCTTCAATGGTATAAGCCATTTTTCTTTCCTTATTTAAGTGTATTTTTAATATGTGATGTAATGTCGGCGAATGCAACGGCGGTTTGCTCACCCTGTTGCAACAAGTCTTTCACCACCACTTGTTGGTTCTTCACTTCTTCTTCACCAATCACTAAAGCCAACTTCGCACCGGTTTTATCGGCACGTTTAAACTGTTTCTTAAAGTTACCGCCACTGCAATGCAACATCGTGCGTAAGTGCGGTAATTCTGAGCGAAGTTTTTCAGCCAAGTTAAATGCGGCAATAGTTGTGTCTTCACCTTGATAAACAACATAAAGATCCACCGCTCTTGGTAATTCGATGTGCGGATTCACTTCTTGTACCAACAACACCAAACGTTCCAAGCCCATGGCAAAGCCAACGCCGCTAGTGGTATGACCGCCCAACTGTTCTACCAAACCATCATAACGGCCGCCACCGCACACCGTGCCTTGCGCACCCAATGCGGAAGTCACCCATTCAAAAACGGTTTTATTGTAATAATCCAAACCACGCACCAGTTTTTGATTGATTTCGTACTGAATGCCGAGGTTGTCTAATAAAGCACATAATTGGGCAAAATGTTCACGGGACTCGTCATCCAGGTAATCATGTAATTTCGGCGCATCGTTTAACACCTCTTGTACCCGTTGATCTTTACTGTCTAAAATCCGTAACGGATTGGTGGTTAAGCGGCGCTTGCTGTCCTCATCTAAAATATCAATGTGGTTTTGCAGAAAATCGACTAACGCTTGACGGTAATTTTTACGCGCGTCTAACGAACCGATAGAGTTCAGTTGAAGAGTAACGTGGTCAAAAATGCCCAAATCTTTCCATAAACGTGCAGTCAATGCGATCAGTTCCGCATCAATTTCCGGGTTTGGAATACCGAAAATCTCTACACCCACTTGATGAAACTGGCGATAGCGGCCTTTTTGCGGACGTTCATAACGAAACATCGGTCCCATGTACCACAAACGCTGTTCCTGATTATACAGCAAACCGTGTTCAATACCGGCACGCACACAACCGGCTGTGCCTTCCGGACGAAGGGTTAAACTTTCTTCATCACGGTCGTCGAAAGTAAACATTTCTTTTTCAACAACGTCAGTGACTTCCCCAATCGCACGAGCAAAAAGCGGTGTACTTTCTACGATCGGCATACGGATCTCGGCATAACCATACGCGCTCAAAACTGACCGCACTTTGTTCTCGACCCATTGCCACAACGGGGTTTCTGTCGGTAAGCAATCATTCATGCCACGAATTGCTTGAATTGTTTTTGCCACAATAAATTCCTGTGTTTATAAAAATTAAAGAATACGATTTTTCGGATCTTGTTGTGCCACGCGGGCGCGAATTTTAGCTTCTAATTGATTGATTAAATCTTCGTTATCAAAACGTTCTTTCTGGCGTTCACCGGCAAGATAATAACCGCTTTTCTTGTTGCCGCCGGTCACGCCTAAATCAGAAACCAACGCCTCACCGGGGCCATTAACGACACAACCGATAATAGACACGTCCATCGGCGTAATAATATCTTCCAAGCGCTGTTCAAGAGCGTTTACTGTACCAATAACATCAAATTCTTGACGAGAACAGGTCGGGCAAGCAATAAAATTAATGCCACGGGAACGAATGCGTAGAGATTTTAGAATATCGAAACCGACTTTGATTTCCTCTACCGGATCGGCCGCTAAAGAAACACGTAACGTATCACCGATCCCCTCCGATAATAACATGCCTAAGCCAATGGCAGACTTCACAGCTCCGGAGCGGGCGCCACCGGCCTCGGTAATGCCTAAATGCAACGGCTGTTTAATGGCTTTTGCGAGTAAACGGTAAGACTCTACCGCCAAATAGACGTCGGAGGCTTTCACGCTTACTTTAAATTGATCAAAGTTGAGCCGATCCAAAATTTCAACATGACGCAATGCAGACTCTAACAGTGCATGAGGTGTTGGTTCGCCGTATTTTTCCTGAATGTCTTTTTCCAGTGAGCCGGCATTTACCCCGATACGAATCGGGATATTTTTATCTTTGGCACAATCCACCACCGCACGAATACGATCTTCCCGCCCGATATTACCCGGATTAATGCGCAGACAATCTACCCCGTACTCAGCTACTTTTAAGGCAATACGATAGTCGAAGTGAATATCGGCTACCAACGGCACATCCACTTGTTGTTTGATGAGCTTAAAGGCTTCTGCGGCATCCATGGTAGGCACGGAAACACGCACAATATCGGCGCCCACGCGCTCCAAGGCTTTAATTTGGGCAACCGTAGCTTCTACATCGGTGGTGCGTGTATTGGTCATTGACTGCACAGAAATCGGTGCATCCCCCCCCACAGGCACTTTTCCTACATAAATTTTAATCGATTCTCTACGCTGAATCTTTGGTCTTTCTAACATTATTTGCTCATTATTGAGGTAGTTTAAATTTCGCTACACGGCCATCAACAGTTAACGGTAAGGCTTCGCCTTTGTACGTGATTCTGACATTGCCCGGTGCACCGATAATTAAAGAATAAGGTTCTTCTTCGTTAAAACTTAATACATCGCCTTGTTTATATTCTTTTTGTGCTAAGACTTTACGATTTTTATCTTTCACGCTAATCCAACAATTGCCGATAACTTCAATGTGTAAATTATCTTTCGACGCATCAGCAGTCGAAACGTTTGAATTTTCCACCGCACTTTGTTGTTCTGCCGCTGCAACTTGCGTTTCAGTTTGCGTCATGCTCAACTGCTCATTGCCGCTGATTTTATTCATCTCCGACTGCAATACATTACCGGAGCTTTGTGTCGGTTCGCTTGGCGTGGATGAGCCCGCTATTTGAGGCTCAACCAACGGTTTCGTTTCAATTTCAATATTTGTGCCCTTCGGCGCGGTATCCGTTAAGGTGTTTTCGATTTTCGTCGGTTGTGGTACAACAACTTCATTAGTTATTGGTTTGCTGGTTGTGGTTTCAGCAACGCTATTGGTGTAAGTATTAACCAAAATATCCCGTTCCACATTAGATTGTTGATGGCTCTCCCACCACCACATACCGGTCATGCCAACTACAATTAACACAACGATTACGCTTAAATACCCCACCCAATTATTATGTGATGAATACTGATTAACCGAACGGGTCGCACGGGCGTTTTTGCCTAAGTCATTTTTCTGCATATGACCGAAATTAATGGTATTCACCCAATCGCTATCCGGAATTTTTAAAAATTTGGCATAACTGCGCACATAACCACGCATAAAGGTTGATGGAATGGAATCACTAATAAATTGGTTATTTTCAATGCTTCTTAGTACGGCGGGACGTAATGAAATCTCTTTAGAGACTTGTTCAACGGTAAGATTTAAGGCTTCTCGTGCCTGACGAAATTTATCGCCTAATGTGGTTTCTCGAGTGTTTGTCTGCGGTTCTTGTGAAGTTGTTTGTGTATTCATAAATGGATGGTATTTTTCGCTAAAAATTGAGTGGTAAAGTTTAAGGTTGTCAGGCGTGTTTTGCAACTGTTATATGGCGTTATTCTGCGCCTTTGGCGAAATTGTTAAACGTTTTTAAATAAAAAATAAACGCTGAAAATACTCGGACAGATTGACGAATTCACGAGAGTCAAAAAAACGTTGGAAAAATCGACCGCACTTTTCGTATGATGGGTTGGGCTATTTAGCGAGCTGAGCTAATTTCTTGGCTCGTGCCGATTCAATCTTTTCAAGAGCAGCAAGGTTCTCTTGATAAGTTTTCTCATCTTTTGCCGATAACGCGCACAACACCAGGTTTTCGTAAGTGTCGCCTTGATGATAATAATTCGGGCTTTTTAATGCCTGCTTAAATTGTTCATACGCGGCCTGATATTCCCCTTGCGAACAAAGAAATGCACCGAAATTATTGAATACATCCCCTTGTTTGTCATCCAGTTTAATCGCCGTTAAATACGATTGTTTGGCATGTTCAACATCCCCTTGTTGCTGATAAAAATACCCTAACGCAGCGTGCACTAAATAATATTTCGGGGCATAAGAAAGGGCTTTATCCAAATTCAATTTGGCTTGGCTACCATCTTGTTGCTGTAAATGGCCCAATGCCAGCTCCACACGGGCTTTAGCTGCAGCTTGTTTATCAAAATCCGGAGCATCGGAATGAACAACACAGGCAGAAAACAGAAAAGGAAAAATAAATGGTACAAAACGATAAAAAAGAAACTGAATATTGACCATAATTTTTCCTCTGTTATGGAATTATTGTACTTGAACGGCGATACCTTGACCGAAACGTTTTTTCTGTGCAGTACGCTTGGTGCGATCAATGACATCACCGGCCAGTTGTCCACAAGCGGCATCAATGTCATCGCCACGGGTTTTGCGTACAATCACGGTTAAACCGTATTCCATCAAAGTCTTCTGAAAGCGGTCAATTCGCGTATTGGAACTTTTCGCATAAGGAGCTTCCGGGAACGGGTTCCATGGAATCAAATTGATTTTACACGGTGTATTTTTTAACACTTCCGCTAATTGATGAGCGTGTTCCACATGATCATTCACATGATCTAACATGACATATTCGATAGTCACTTTACCGTGGTTTGCATTGGAAACGCTTAAATAGCGATTCACCGAATCAATCAACGTTTTAATATTATATTTTTTGTTTAACGGCACGATTTCGTCACGCAATTCATCATTTGGCGCGTGCAAGGAAATTGCTAATGCCACGTCAATCATTTTGCTCAAGTTATCTAACGCAGGCACAACACCTGAAGTGGATAAAGTCACGCGACGTTTAGATAAACCGTAGGCAAAATCGTCTAACATAATTTCCATGGCCGGCACCACATTCGCCACATTCAGCAACGGTTCGCCCATGCCCATCATCACTACATTGGTAATCGGGCGCACACCAGTGACACCAAAATTGCCAATAATTTTTGATGCACGCCATACTTGCCCAATAATTTCCGACACCGTTAAATTGCGGTTGAAACCTTGTTGCGCGGTAGAACAAAAAGTACAGGCCAACGCGCAACCAACCTGCGAAGAAACGCATAACGTGGCGCGATCCGCTTCCGGAATATATACAGTTTCCACTTGTTGATCGCCTACCTGCATCGCCCATTTAATCGTGCCATCAGCAGAACGTTGTTCCACCGCCACTTCCGGGGCTTTAATTTCTGCCACGGATTTTAATTTTTCCCGTAACTTTTTGTTTAAATTGGTCATATTATCGAAATTGTCTTCACCAAAATGATAAATCCATTTCACCAATTGATCGGCGCGGAACGGTTTTTCGCCCAATTCGGCAAAAAATTCACGCATTTGCGCACGGGTTAAATTCATTAAATTGACTTTTTTTGCCACATCTGCACCGGCAGCATTGGCAATAGGTTGTTCTAACATGGGAGCCTCGTTATTACACATTACGGCAAAAACCGAAATTTTTAGGTTGTGGTCATTTAATTGGAAGCGACGACCGGATAAAAATAGGCTGCGATTGTACTGATTTCGGTTTCATTAATCTAGCAATTTCGCGGTTATCTCACAAACGTTTGGAAAAATGACCGCACTTTTTTGTGATCCCGATCGAATAACCGTAAAAAAAGTATTCTTTTTTGCAATAGATACACAAATCATGCGTCTAACTTTAGGCTTTTATTTTACCGCCAAATGATTTTGGCATTCACACAAGGAGTTATTATGACATTAAAAAAATTAACTGCATTAACCGTTTTGAGCTTAGCAATGTCTTCTGCTTATGCGTCAGACTTGCCAAATATTACTATTTTGGCTACCGGCGGAACCATTGCCGGTGGTGGGGAAACCTCCGTCAGTTCGGCCTATAAAGCCGGTCAACTTACGGTTGAGCGCTTAATTGAGGCTGTGCCTGAAATGAAAGATATTGCTAACATTAGCGGCGAGCAGGTGGTAAATATCGGTTCACAAGACATGAATGATGATGTGTGGTTAACATTAGCAAAAACCATTAATAAGCAATGTGCCGACACGGATGGCTTCGTTATTACTCACGGCACGGATACGATGGAAGAAACCGCCTATTTTCTGGATTTAACCGTAAAATGTGAAAAACCGGTGGTATTAGTGGGCGCCATGCGTCCGGCAACAGAAAAAAGTGCTGATGGTCCGATGAATCTATACAACGCAGTGGTCGTTGCCGTAGATAAAAAATCAGCCGGCCGTGGCGTATTGGTAGCAATGAACGATCAAGTGCTCGGCGCGCGTGATGTTACCAAAATGAGCACAACCGCTGTACAAACCTTTGTTTCACCAAATTTTGGTGCGTTAGGTTACATCCATAACAGTAAAGTGGATTATGAACGCTCGCCGGAAAGCAAACACACCACGAACACACCGTTTGATGTCACCAATTTAGAGGCATTGCCAAAAGTTGGTATTGTGTATGCTTATTCCAATATGCCGACCGAACCTTTAAAAGCCTTATTAGATGCAGATTATCAAGGCATTATTAGTGCCGGCGTGGGCAACGGCAATGTCAATAAAGCGAACTTGGAATTATTGGAAAAAGCCGCTAAAGACGGAGTAACAGTAGTTCGCTCTTCCCGCGTACCAACAGGTTACACCACCCGTGATGCAGAAGTAGATGACAGCAAATACGGTTTTGTCACATCCGGCACCTTAAACCCGCAAAAGGCTCGCGTGCTGTTGCAACTCGCGTTAACCAAAACCAAAGACGTGAAGGAAATTCAGCAGTATTTTGAGGATTTCTAAAACCAGCCTGCCATCATCACAAATAAAACAACCCCATACAAATTTGTATGGGGTTAAAAAACATTTGTAAAAATGACCGCACTTTTTTCTACACAGCAATCTCAAAGTTAGCTTTTAACCCTAAATTCACTATAATATTTGTTCGCTAACCAAGGAGAATTCCATGCCACATGAAAATCTAATCTATGCCGTCAATGCTCACCAACTCTCCAATAACGAACAAGAAGATATTATTATCTTAATTTATGCCGCCAGTGCCGAAATCGCCAAAAATCACATTACAGTTTACCAACAACAGAACCAAATTCGATTACAGTATTCTTTTCTTCCCTTACCCCTTAATACCTATTTTCAACGCCACGCCGATGAAACATTGATTGCACAATTAAAAACAACAGCACAAGAGTTATCGGAACAGCATCCGGTTATCATTTTCAACCCTAACCAATATCGAGAAAATGAAAAAAGCACAACGGCCTGTTTAACTAAAACCGAATTCCTGCTCAGACGAGAAGATGAACGTACGCCTTTCTTATTTCAGCCTATTCCTGACACCATTAAGCCTTACCTATGGCCGGAAGATAATTCCACCGGACAATGTTATGCCATCATTAATGCCGAAGTGAGCTTTTGGTTTCCACAGCGTTTTGAGTTGGATGATATTCATTACGCTTGTTTATTTAAGGGTGAAGAAGGAGAAAAGAGAAAAAGAACTGCGCCTTATTTGTTGCACTTACCGGAAAATCATCCTTTTGTTGAAGAACTGTGCAGTGAAAGCCCGAAAGGAAAGGAGCAAGAAGATGGTTTTCAGCAATGGAATAAGCCGTTTGGCTTTTTCTTCCGTTCTCATGCCACGTTTGATGAACTGTTACACCATTTCAGAAAATTTATCTACATGCCAACCTATGACGGACGCTTGCTCTATTTTCGCTTTTATGACCCGACAGTATTGGAAGACTATTTTGACCGTTTAATATATTACCCTAAAAAGGTCGCAACGTTTTGGGGAGGCGGGTTAATAGACTCAATTAGTTTACCTAAAGGCCATCATGTTGTGCATTATGCGCCAACAATCGATTTTGCTAAAATAACACCAGCTAAGAAGCAGTTTGATAAGTTTGAGATGAAAGCACTTATTGAACAAAAAAACAAAGAACACATTATAAAATTAGTTGATGACATACTGGAAAGTTCTCCGTTTCTACTCAAAAAATACACAAGATCAGATATAGAAATTGTGGCAAGTTACCATAATGAGATCAGTTCAAAGTACAACATTCACCAATTCATTACGATTGGTTTTTTCACGCTAGTCACCTTATTATATGGTAAAACAATTGATGAACTTGATTCAGGCGGAATTATTAATTCTATATTACAAAGTGATTATCTGACAGAATTAAATAAAATCTATTACATTAAACAACGCATTGAATTCCTTGAAGGACAAGGCGTTATTCATGATCAATTTGAGGAATCTCATGGCAGTAAATAACTTAAACAGTAGCTTTGAAGCACTGAGCAATAAACATACTTCTGAACAAAATAATACAGGGACAAACAGCTGTAAAAATGTAGTGATTATTCACCATAAAGATACTCTGGGGCGTAATTTACCTAGAGGAATTGTTGTTAATGTTTATGATTCCACCGGAAAAGTTCATCAAGGAGTAATTAATCGCCATGGTGTGAGTTATCATGGGATAGGAACTTCCAACGGAAATGGCGCTAATCCACAGGTCACTTGTGGCGAAATTTTTTGGCAACTCCGACGGGACTCTGCCATTTTCATTGGTGAAAACGATAAGGAAGTATCGGATGGAGAACCTGTCGGCAGCTGTAGTGATGATGTTAAGCGTCATTTATCCGAAAAGAGTGAAAATTTTGTAAAAGGGTTAAGTGATGGATATGTACTTATCAAAGCGGAAGCAGACGGCACGACAGTAATAAATGACGAACCACAATTTCAGCTAAGTAATCCTTTAAAAATTCGATCCGGTTGGCAAAACGGCAATTATGAATGCCATATTTACGCTACCTACTTACCACCGCCCATGCTATTAAACCTACGTTTTTTACAAGACTGCGATAAACGAATCAAAGAACGGCAGCTCAAAGAAATGATTGATCAAGTTCGGGCTGATGGTGGTGCTACGACCTTATTTGTCCACGGTTATAATGTTCCCTTAGGTAAAACAGGACGTTTCCCTCTTTATGAAGAGACGGTTCCACCAGGCAAAGTAAGCGCAAATACTCCTAAATCACCTTATATGCGATATATTAATTCTGATGAAATGCAAGCTCCATGGCTGCATTATGGTCGGGAAGATATGTTAAAACTCATTAAAGGAAATGGCTTGAATGCCGATAAACTCACATATGAAGAACGGGATAGACGGTTTAATGGTCAAGCTGCGTTAAGTTGGTTCCCGAATGTAGAATATTACTTAAATCTTGCTGCCTCAGGTAAGGATAAATTGGATAAATTCGTGGATTGGGAGAAATACAGTCGTATTATCGGAGTGACGTGGTCAGGTAGCATTGAGTCCCAACTTGAGTTTTTCCAGTCGGAAATCTATGCCAACGAGTCGGGACGTGTGCTTGCACAGGTATTAAAAAAATTGATTGATGAGGGAGTTAAAATTAATATTCTTACTCACTCGCTGGGTGCAAGAGTGGCGTTATCGGCACTAAATATTTTAGGCGACTTTGATGGCGCTTATGATGAAAAAATCGATAACCTGATTATGTGGGAGCCAGCAGTGGCGGACAACGCTTTTACCAACACCTATACTCGCACCATGAATCCGATAGCCATGGAAATTTTTCCGTTTGCACATAAAGTAGCACAACAAATTACCGTACTTTACTCCACCGAAGATGGTGTTGTTGATGGTGACAAACAATGGGGAGATGGGGAAATTAGTGGCCCGTTTGGTGGGGCGTATCCGAAAAAATATGGCAAATTTTTTAGCCTGTTTACGGGAGGTTTCAAGCCGCTGAAAGAGCATTTTAAAACAAAGCATACGCGCACCATCTATGCTGAATATGAGAAGATTGGGAAAATGCGGCAGAAATTTCACTGCGACCGATTGGGCGGCGACCGGGATATTGAGCCACAATGTTTTACGATACAGTCCGACAGGGCAACAATCCGCAGAGTTATTGAAGCGGAAGCGGCAGCCCTTTCCGTTGATGGAGAAATTTCCGACAAGATTTACTACCTTAAACCTTGGAGCTGTTTCCGACGGTTTAAACAAGATGACCCGATGCAAAAAGAAATTCTCAATCATATCATTGATATTATGACCTATATTGTGGAAAACCACTGGCAGGTGGATGATGTATCCATTCGCCCGCCTCTTGGCGCACGCGGGGATATATATAGTGTGCAGGGTTTTGATGAAGATGGTGATGAACTCAATAAGAAAGAAAAAGCGAAATATTATGATCCGTTTATTGCTGCCTCATCCTCAAAAAGGAATCCGAATAGAAAAATAGAATTTTTTCCACAAACAGTAAAAGATTCACAAAGCACCTCCGATAAAGAAAAGCCTTACTTTATTAGTCATTCTGCGATGCGTGAGTGGGAGTATGAATGGCTAGGTATGCGAAGTAAAAATAAAGTCTTTCCATCAATTTATGAAATAAGTTATCGAGGTTGGATTATTCGAAAAATCCAAAAAAATTCTAAATTTGGACGCTATTAGCTATTAAGGGGTACTAAAGATGAAAAAAGTTCTAAAACTATCTTGTCTTATTTTATACACCATTGCTCTTTCTGCCTGTGCTTCAGAAGCACCTGTTATGTCTGCAGGTGTGTCAACAGACGGACAATATGTTATTACCGCACATAGTGGCGGAGGGCTATACCTGTGGGATATTCAGAAAAAAGAGAAAAAACATTTGGCAAAAAATGCCTATTCTTACAGCGCCTACTTTATTCCTGATAGTCATGAGTTTATGTGGCAAGATGATAATGATATCGTACATATCCAAGATGTTAATGGAAAAGAGGTTCAAAGTTTTAAACATTTTAAAACTGAAGGTCAATTAATGACAGCAGATAAATCGTTTTACTTATCGGCAGACACTTGGGGAAAATTGTATAAAGGGTATGGCGGTAATTTAGTTCCTGTTTATACTGATGAACCGATTGCCCCTAGTCAACCTTATACTTTATCCATTCATGGCAATTATATCTTATCTACCTATGACACAATTACAGGTAGAAACGATCCGCCTGCTGAAACGAATCTAACTGCTAATCCGGTCAATCCCGATATACACAAAAAAAGCAGTTATGCCGGCGTAACCTTATGGGATAAAACAACACTAAAACCAATCGCTAGATTATGGGGTAACTCAGGGCGCACAACCGGAAGAATTAGTCCTGATGGGAAATGGGTTGTTGCTGGAAGTGACAATCGAGGAAAATTTATGTGGGAAATTAAGAATCCGACTAATCGAATCGGCTTAAGTGATATAGAAGGCAAATATAACGTAAGCCTAGGAGGGTTTGATACCAGTAAATTAATTCCAATCCCAGATAAATTTGGGGATAAACAAATTACACTGACAAACACCTCCGCCGTTGCATTTGTTAGTGAAGAAGATTTCATCCTCTTCCCTCAGAATAACAAAAATGAATTAGCATTACTCTTCACTGTGGGAGATCCTTGGATTAAAGCCTATGTCGAAATCGGACGAAACCCACCTATTTCAACAGGAAATCTAAGTATTGCCTCATCACCTAAAGCACATATTTTAGTCACGGGACAAGGTGGAAAAGGCGGTATTAACGTGTATCGTTATCACCCTGCAACCAAAGAATTAGAAAAAATCTGGGTGGCGGATTAAGTGTTAAAAGTGCGGTCGAAATTCTCGGTGTTTTTCAACCGCACTTTTTCTTTCCGGATTACCGAAGGGATTATTGAGGAAATAAATGACAACATTATTAAAACTGTTTTTCTTATTCGGCTTATTAATCTCAACCGTCGGTTGTAGTGCAACAAGTGGGGTGGCCTCTCTAGGAGTCTCTAGTGACGGACAATATATCATTACAGCACACGGTAGAGATGAATTAGTGTTATGGGACGTTGCTAAAAAGGAGAAAAAACTGCTGGCTAAAAACGCCAACCCTTATAGTGCTTATTTTATTCCTGACAGCCATGAATTTATGTGGCAGGACACCAATAACGTAGTGCATATTCAGGATGTAAATGGACAGGAGATTAAACAATTCTCTCATTTTGAAACGGAAGGTCATATTATTACGGCAGATAAAAGCTTTTATCTTTCCGCAGATACGTGGGGAAAATTGTATAAAGGGTATGGCGATAATTTAGTTCCTGTTTATACTGATGAACCGATTGCCCCTAGTCAGCCTTATACTTTATCCATTCATGGCAATTATATTTTATCTACTTACAATACAATTACAGGTAGAAACGATCCGCCTGCTGAAACGAATCTAACTGCTAATCCGGTCAATCCCGATATACACAAAAAAAGCAGTTATGCCGGCGTAACCTTATGGGATAAAACAACACTAAAACCAATCGCTAGATTATGGGGTAACTCAGGGCGCACAACCGGAAGAATTAGTCCTGATGGGAAATGGGTTGTTGCTGGAAGTGACAATCGAGGAAAATTTATGTGGGAAATTAAGAATCCGACTAATCGAATCGGCTTAAGTGATATAGAAGGCAAATATAACGTAAGCCTAGGAGGGTTTGATACCAGTAAATTAATTCCAATCCCAGATAAATTTGGGGATAAACAAATTACACTGACAAACACCTCCGCCGTTGCATTTGTTAGTGAAGAAGATTTCATCCTCTTCCCTCAGAATAACAAAAATGAATTAGCATTACTCTTCACTGTGGGAGATCCTTGGATTAAAGCCTATGTCGAAATCGGACGAAACCCACCTATTTCAACAGGAAATCTAAGTATTGCCTCATCACCTAAAGCACATATTTTAGTCACGGGACAAGGTGGAAAAGGCGGTATTAACGTGTATCGTTATCACCCTGCAACCAAAGAATTAGAAAAAATCTGGGTGGCGGATTAATCAATAATCTAATGCAAGGATAAAGTTACTATGAAAACACTAATTCCAGACGATGAAATAAAGCGATTAATCAACATAATTGGTGGTGAAAATAATATAAAAGGAATTAAACTTAAATTATGGAGTTTATATATTTCATTTAATGATTCTCAAAAAGTTGATATTGAAGGCGTTAAGGCTCTACCATTTGTTCTCAATATTATCGTGGGTGATAGTCAAATTGAAATTAGTTGCAAAGATAATGAACAAGATAATTATTTGTTTGATTATTTTATAAACAATCACCAAATAAACACTCTGCAAGGTGCAACAGAAAGAATATTAAAAAAATCCTTATTATAATAGCCATAGCTCTTTTGTTACTTTTTGTATTTCAAGCATTTCTAGAGTCATTAGTCTCAAGAATTAATAATTAAACATGATTTATACTATTAAAAGGTGACAGTATGGTCAGAATTCCAAATGTTTTTGGATTGGAAAACAATCTGAAAATTGACCGCACTTTTTCATCCTCTAGGCAGTACTAAATCTTAATAAATCACTATCAACATAAAGGAAAAAAAATTATGAAATTTTACCGATTTATAACCACATTACTTACCGTAGCAACCCTAAGTGGATGCGCAACAGCTATGTTTTGGCATGGAAATAATCCAAATGAATCTAAAGAGGTACAACAAACAGTCGCTAAAGATAAAATCTATTCATTTGCTGTAGTGAATAAAAATAATAGCCAGCTTCCGGAAGGTAGCTTAGTGATGATTGGAGAAAAATATTGGTTTGTAATCAATCCTAATGACTCAGCTCAATTAATCAATATTTTAAATATTAAGTTAGATAAACCATTTCAGATAACAGAAATGGCGAACCCTTCAGAAAACACTCATAACAAAGCATTGCCCGTTACACTCACTTCTCTTGATAGTCCTGATTTTAAATCAAGTTTATGTTTGCGCTATGATTCCTCTAATGAGGAAGAAATTACTAAGTTAAAAAAGCTTGAATTCGAAGCCAATGATATAAATAACAAAAATGCTTATACCCGTTGCGTTAATGCGAGCGGAAAATATTATAGTACACCACAAAAAATAGTGTCAGATTATCAATTTAAACAACCTATACCCGTCAATATTTATTATATTACGACTAAAAAAGGCCTTAACGTAGCTAAAGTAGCCGGTAATATTTTATTAACGCCTTTCACATTAGCATTTGATGCAGCAGGAGGAATATTTCTATTACCCATTTATTTCAATATGGAAAATTGGAATTAATAAGTTAGAAATAGAAAAATGCGGTCAAAATTCTTCGTGTTTTTTGACCGCACTTTTTACTGTTACTTCTTATGAACACACCACCTTAATCGCTAAACCGCCTTGGGAGGTTTCGCGGTATTTGGCGTTCATGTCCTTACCCGTTTCGTACATGGTTTCGATAACTTTATCAAGGGTCACGCGCGGAGTGGTAGTACGACGTAAAGCCATGCGGCTGGCGTTAATGGCTTTAACTGAGGCAATAGCGTTACGTTCGATGCAAGGCACTTGAACTTGCCCTCCTACCGGGTCACAGGTGAGACCAAGGTTGTGCTCCATGGCAATCTCTGCGGCGATACACACTTGTTCCGGGCTTCCTCCAAGAATTTCTGATAAACCAGCTGCCGCCATGGAACAAGCCACACCGACTTCGCCCTGACATCCCACTTCTGCGCCGGAAATGGAAGCGTTCATTTTATATAAAGACCCGATCATGCCACAGGTTAATAAATAGCGTTCAACGATTTCATCAGTTAATGTACCAACAAACTTTTCATAATACGCCAATACGGCCGGTACAATGCCACAGGCACCATTTGTCGGCGCGGTAACGACTCGTCCGCCAGCTGCATTTTCTTCATTCACCGCTAAGGCAAACATATTAACCCAATCGATAACCCGCATAGGATCGTTAGATAACTCGTTGTTCGCTTTTAGCATTCGATATAAGGTAGCCGCACGTCGGGCGACTTTTAATGGCCCCGGCAATACCCCTTCCGTATGCAAACCATGATTAATACAATCTTTCATGGTTTTCCACACTTGGCGTAAATGCTCTTCTAGTTCTGCTTTACTGTGTAAAGCCAGTTCATTTTTCATCATCAAACTAGACAAGGAAAGTCCACTTTCTTGACAATGACGCAAAATATCCGCCGCGTGCTCATAAGGATAAGGCACTTCGATTTTATTTTCTTCTTGTTGGTTGAAATGCGCTTCATCAACAATAAAACCGCCGCCAATGGAATAGTACGTTTGCTTGTACAATACTTCTTTGTCGGCCAATACGGTAATACTCATGCCGTTTTCATGTAATGGCAAGAAAGTTTGATGGAAAATCATGTCTGTTGCCGGATCAAACTTGGCAACATGTTTCCCTTCGGCCAGCGCCAATTTGGCGGTTTCATTTACATTGGCAATAAAACCCGGAATGCCTTCAATATCAACGTTATGCGGTAAGTAACCGGCTAAACCCATGATAATCGCAATATCGGTACCGTGACCGTGACCGGTCATGGATAATGAACCGTAAACATCCACTTGAATTTGAGTGACTTTTTTTAGTAGCTCACGCTCAATTAAATCATCAATAAATTGTTTGCCGGCTTTCATCGGCCCAACGGTATGCGAACTGGAGGGACCGATACCGATTTTAAACATATCAAAAACGCTAATCATATTTACTCACTACCGTGCCTTACACCCCAAAGGCATAAGGCACATTCGTTAGAATCAGGACAAAGGAAGCGCATTCTACGCTTATTTTTAAAATAATCCATAGACCACAGCAGAAATTGCAATGGAGCCCATCACCACGACAAAAATATTGCTTAATTTGCCTTTATAACGACGCATAGCGGGAACGTTATGAATAGCATACATTGGCATGATAAATAGGATCATCGCAATGATTGGACCGCCAAGGGATTCAATCAAACCTAAAATACTTGGATTGATGACGGCCACCGCCCAAAGGGTTAATAAGAAGAAAAGTGCGGTGCCATAATTTAATTTTTTACGGTTAATGGTTTTGTTATCCGTCATTTTTAAATATAACCCTTCCAAACCTTCACGAGCACCTAAATAGTGACCGAAGAATGAGCTGGTAATCGCCAAAAATGCCACCAAAGGACCGAAGTAAGAAATGTACGGATTATCAAATTTATTGGCAAGATAAGACAAGATACTGATATTTTGCGCTTTTGCTTCTGCAAGCTCCGCCGGTGTTAAGGTCAACACACAACTGAACACGAACAACATAACAAACAACAACAGAATCGTAGCGGTACCTTTTAAGGTCTTACTCGCATGTTTTTCTGCTAATTCAGGATCTTTATATTCCCGTTGTTGGGATAATGAAAAAGCGGAAATCGCCGGAGAGTGATTAAATGAAAACACCAATACCGGAATCGTCAGCCATAATGTAACAATAAAGCCTTTCGCCGTTGGCGCTTCTTGCAAGACTGACATATTCCAATGTGGAATTAAATAAATGGAAAGTACAAATAAAATCAACACTAATGGATAAACCAATAATTCAGTGATTTTCAACATAACTTTCTCATTCATCAACATAATGGAAATTAATGTGGCAATCAGCACAAATGATAGCAACACCCGGTTAGGTGACGGCATACCTAATTGGTGTACGATAAACGAATCTACAGTGTTAGTAATACCGTTGCCGTAAATTAATAAAATCGGGAAAATCGCAAAGAAATACAATAAAGTGATTAATTTACCGGCAGTTTTACCAAAATGCTCTTCTACTACTTCCGTAATATCACTACCCGGTTTAGCGGAAGATAGGACAAAGCGAGAAAGCCCACGGTGCGCTAAATAAGTCATTGGTCCTACTAAAAGTGCCATCACAACTAATGGCCAGAATCCTCCCATCCCAGCATTAATTGGCAAAAACAACACACCGGCACCAACCGCAGTTCCAAACAGGTTTAACATCCAAACAATATCAAATTTACGCCACTTATTATTTTGATTAGACATATTGTCTCCTTTTATAAAAATGTCATATTCATTCTGCGCGCATAGTAAATGCGTTATAAAAGGCTTTCAAAGAGAATTTTGTAGATTTGTGATCGGTGTACAACTTTTTCTTTGATAAATGTGATTTTTGTAACAAGTTTTTAATATAGTTTGTGAAGATTTACACGACTAAGTTGAGCTGGGTTTTACATTTGCGACAAAAATACACCGCGCCTTCACGCTGGATTTTATTGTGCCGACGAATACTTAATTGATGGGTTTGGCAAGCACAACGGTAAGTAAAGGTTTTACCTTGTACCGAGGAAAGATCGAATTGATGACAAGTATCGGCGGGCAAATGAAAGATCTCTTTCATAACAAATTGCCACTCTTTGCCGTGTGGTTGAACATGACCAAACTGTTGATAAACAATAATATGAGCCAGTTCGTGTAAGGATACCTGCTGAACGAACTCTTCGCTATTTTCCAGCATTAAAGTGCGGTTAAAACTGATGGCGTTTCTTTGTAAATAGGCAACGCCAGCCTTAATACCTTTTAACTCGTAATTAATTTGTGGAAGATTAAAGGAGTGTTTGAAGTGTTCTTCTGCCAGTTGCAAGCCGTAATGAATGCGACGGAGAAGCTGCATTTTTACAATGCGAAAATTATTTTCTGTTTGCATAAGTGCGGTCAAAAAACACTTTATTTTTTAACCGCACTTTATCACAAATTGATGATTTAAAAAATTATTTTAATCCCGCTGCAGCGCGTAACTCTGCTGCGCGATCAATTTTTTCCCAAGGGAATTGTTCACGACCGAAGTGACCGTAAGCGGCGGTTTGACGATAAATCGGTTGGATTAAATCTAACATTTTAATTAACCCGTACGGACGTAAATCAAAGAATTCACGTACTAAGTTTACCAACAATTCATTCGCCACTTTGCCTGTACCAAAGGTTTCAATCATAATAGATGTCGGTTCGGCAACACCGATAGCATAAGAAAGCTGAATTTCGCAACGATCCGCAAGACCGGCGGCAACAATGTTTTTCGCCACATAACGGGCTGCATAAGCGGCAGAACGGTCAACTTTAGACGGATCTTTACCGGAAAACGCACCGCCACCGTGACGTGCCGCACCGCCGTAAGTATCCACGATAATTTTACGACCGGTTAAACCGCAGTCCCCCATAGGGCCACCGATAACGAAACGACCGGTTGGATTAATGAAATATTTCGTGTCTTTAGACAACCATTGCGCAGGCAATACCGGCTTGATGATTTCTTCCATCACGCCTTCATGCAAATCTTTTTGGCTAATGCTTTCGGCATGTTGGGTGGAAAGTACCACGGCATCAATGCCGATGATCTTGTTGTCTTCATATTTAAAGGTAAGCTGGCTTTTCGCGTCAGGGCGTAACCAATCTAATTTGCCGCTTTTACGTACCTGCGCTTGGCGTTCCATTAAACGATGCGCGTAAGTGATGGCTGCCGGCATAAATACTTCAGTTTCATTGGTAGCATAACCGAACATAATGCCTTGGTCGCCCGCGCCTTGATCGAGCGGATTTTCACGATCCACGCCTTGATTGATATCGGAGGATTGTTTACCGATGGCGTTTAACACCGCACAAGAACGACCATCAAAGCCCATTTCGGAACTGGTATAGCCGATGTCGCAAATCACTTCACGCGCTAAATTTTCAATATCCACCCATGCAGATGTGGTAATTTCACCGCCTACTAATGCCATCCCCGTTTTCACATAGGTTTCGCAAGCAACGCGGGCTTTAGGGTCTTGTTTGATGATTTCATCTAACACCGCATCGGAAATTTGATCGGCGATTTTGTCCGGATGCCCTTCAGAAACGGACTCGGACGTAAATAAATACTGGCTCATGTTATTCTCCGGAATAATTTTAATACAGAGTAAATGTAAGGATATTTGGAAGTATTTCCATCTAGACGGCTAATCATACGCTTTTAGCCCTAAAATGCAAGTTACTAAGACAGGGAATTTTGTCAGTTTGGTGTAAATAACGAAATGAATAAAAAAGAAAAGCCCTCAATAAACATTGAGGGCCGACTTCTTCACAAAAACCTAAAAGGAAAAAGATTAGCGACGTAAACCTAAACGAGCGATTAAGCTGCTGTAAAGTTCAAGATTA
>ERZ773008.482-NODE-482-length-29208-cov-16.540871_pt1 | contig 29208 bp, 36 predicted proteins | sample MGYA00580664_ERZ773008 | MGnify/ENA primary metagenome ERZ773008 (study PRJEB29015, sample SAMEA2738016) | human oral metagenome | biome: human oral; feature: human-associated habitat; material: dental | place: China | collected 2048 ... | reverse complement strand
CGTGCATTTTTTTAAGAATTAAAAAAATGTGGACAAGCCCTCAATCTTGAGGCTTGGACAGATTATTTTTTCCATTAAATCAAAAAACTTTTTCCTTTTTTCAACTAACTATATTCAATACCATAGTAAATAAAAGACTTTTAAGACTTTTGAATTTCCGATAAAAGATGTCAATATCCTACATTTTTTATTCAATTTTTCTATTTTTTACAATTACTTAAAATACTGTCGTTGTTTCTATTTTCATATCAGAAAATCTTTAAAATAAAGGTTTTCTGATATTCAGATTTTATCTTCCTCTACTCTTGTCTCTATCTTTTTGTAAATTTTCTTCAACATTTCTGCTCATAATTTCAGTTCTATTTTTAGACAATTTCTTCAATCTTTTTTGTGTATTTATGTTTATAATACTTCCAAAATTTTGATTTTTTCCTATTGTTTTTGCAACAGATTTTACAGAATTAATTACTCCAAGAACACGAGCTGTTTTAATAATTCCAGACTTCAAATTTTTCATTTCTTTATTTTGAGAAATCTTTTGGCTTTTTATGTTTTGACCTTGCCTTTTTGCTCCTGTACTTTTTCTTTTATATTTTTTACTTCTTTCATTTTGATTTTCTTTTTCTTTCGGCAATCCATATTCAAAATTTTGATTATTTGATTTTTCCTGATTCTTATAAATTTCCTCAATATTTTTTCTTGATTTTTCATCAATATATTCATTAGCCCTAATCTCAACATTTTTTCTTAAATTATCTTTCACTTTATTCATTGTTTTTTTACTTTGAGTTTCAATAATTTTTTTTATGCTGCTATCAATTTTACGATTTTGTTTATTAATAGATTTTATCTTTAAATCTCTCTCTAATTTTATATCGTTTTTTATCTTTTCAAATTCACTTTTACTTTTACATTCTTCTATCAATTTTTCTTTCTGAGATTCTAAAGTTTTTATTTCCTTTACAACTGTAATTTTTTTTTCAAAAGGAATATCTTTTTTTAACTTAAAAGCATTTAAACCTTTTATCTTATTTTCTAACTTATAAATTTTATTATCTGTCATTTTATTCAATGCTTCTTTTTCAATATTTTTTTGATACAATTTTTTTCTCTGCTTTTCATTTTCAATCTTCCTATTCTCTAAATTTAACAAAGTATTTTTTGTTTCAACAGCTGACATTTCTTTTATACTATCTTTTGAATAAAATATTTTTTCCTCTTCTTCTTTTACAATTTTTATATCTTTCGGCTTTATCTTATCATAACCATTTAATACAAGATGTCTATTTAAAGTCTGTTCCCAAGTTTCACAAAGTTTTTCAAAATATTCTCTTTTTTCACATTCTTTGTCAACTTTCACTCCTCCCTTTTCAGGATTTCTATAATTATACGTTTTATAAAAATTCTCCTTAGATCTTTTGATCCCGTCATCTAATTTTCGTTCTATCACGCTTACGTGCATATGCGGATGTGTTCCTTTCGGGTTATGCATCGCCCAAAAATAAGTATAACTATTTCCAAATTGTTTTTCTAAAAATTCTTTAGCTATTTCAAGATTTTTTTCATCAGAAAATTCTCTTGGTAAAGACATTTCATATTTTTTAAAAATTCTTGCATTATCACGAGATTGTTCTTCAAGATTTTTTACTACATCTTTGCTATCCATAAACTGTTCAGGAATATTTTTTTCTTCATAAAAAATCAAATCATTTCTATCAGAGTATTGTCCATCTCTCGCAATATATTTTATACTTAATGCTGCTCTTCCATTTGTTCCTCTTGAAATATATGATAAATTTTTTCCTGATTTTCCCGGACTACTTGTAGTCTGATTCTTACTTATATAACTTACTTTTATTTGAAATATTGCCATATAATCACTCCTATATTTAAACAAAAAAAGAACCTAACTACAGAGCTAAATTCTTATAATAAAAAAACAATTTGACTTTATTTTTTTACTTTGATATTATTTATTTAGTCTCTGCGTTTTCAGAGATTACCGATTATTTAAGTAGTAGCGTTACTTAATAATTCGGGACCACCCTTATGGGTGGCTTTTTTTATTTTTTATAAAGTAAATTTTCATTTCTTTTTCTAATTTGAGTATATCATATTATTTTTCTTAAGACAATATTTTTAAAATATATTTTTTATATTATAAAAATAACTTTATTCTATTTATATTTTTTATATATTTCTCCTCTATTTCCAGCCTCTAATACCTCAATTATGATTAACTCATTATGTCTTGTTGTAAAAAGCACTCTATAATCCTGTATTCGCATTCTGAAAACTTTATTATACCCTTTAATTTGTTTTATATCTATGTTTTTATTTTCTTGCAAATAAAAACTTACCAAATTTTTTTCAAACTTTTCTTTTATTTCATTATGTTTATCAAAAAATTTATTTACTTTCTTATTATATAAAATCTCTATTTCTATCATATTTTTATTTTTCTTCTTTCAACAATTTCTAAATCATCATCTGTCAAATTTTTTAATATTTTTCCTATTTCTTCCTCTTCTTCTTTATCACAAAATTCAACATTATTTAATCTATAAAAAAAATTATTTTGTTCTCTTTCTATCTCTTTTTCTACAGCTTTTCTTACAAATTCAGAAACAGAAATTTTGTATATATTGCTTATCTTTTTCATTTCCATTAAACTATCATCATTAATTTTTAAACTAATAGTAGCCATATGTACCTCCTATTTATAATATATAATACAGGTATTATCTTTAATATTATACCACTTTTTTTTTTTTTTTCAAGTTTTTATCATTTCGAACGCGTTCGAAATGATAAATGTATATCGGCATAGCGTCCGAGTAAAATTAAAATTTTACTCGGACGCTATCTCATTTCTCAATCTTAATTTTTCCCCATAATTTTTCTGCCCCAAAATTATCAATTTTGGGGCAGAAAAAAGAGCCGTTAAGGCTCTTTTTATAACTTCCACTCACTGTTTTTAAAATCAGGAATAAACTCCTTTCTTGCTAACAATTTCCCTTTACTATTAATAACATCTGCAAAATATACAACCTTATTTTCTAAATAATCATAGCCAATCAGAATGCTGTAAAATTTTCTTAAGATTAGGTTTTGTTATAAAAATACCATTTTTCAATTTTATTTTTAATGTTCCTGTTAATTTTTTATAAAAAGGATTATATTTTTCCTTGTTTTCATATGTAGAAAAATACTTAAAGCTTTTTATAATTTCAACAAATTCTTTTACAGTTTTCCATTCCTTAATATCTGAAACTATTTTATATAACTCATTTATATTAATCAAATGCGAAGTATTTAAACAATAAAATACGTTATTTGTATAATCCTGTATTTCCATATAATTTTTATAAACTCTTACTTCATAATTTGTATTGTCTTCTGTTAGTAAATAAGTATTTCCCATTTTATTTGCTTCTCTTAAATTTTTAATCATTTTTATCATCTCCTAAAATTTTTTATTGTTTTATTTTTCAGGATTTGATAAAATAAATTAGGTAAATATTTCTCGTCCCTGAGATTTTTAATTTACCATTGACTTGTTAAGTGTTCCAGCACTCAATAAGTCTTTTATTTTATCACTTCCTTTTACATTATTATTATACCACACTATTTTAAAAACGTCAATATCTTTTTTAAAATATTTTGTTTTTTTTTATCTTTTCAAACTCTTTATTCTATGAACTTGCAAAGTATTTGTATAATCCAATTCCTTCACGGAGTGAAACTCCGTAAATATTAACCCGCAGTTTTTTGCGTAGTTACCTCTGTCTATGCACGACGGAGCAAAAAACAAGGCTTCCCCCATAAGAGCGAAGTGCAGCATAGCGGAACGAAGTAGGGGGGACGGGAGGGGGGTGTTATATACCGAACATAGTGAGGCTCCCCTTTTAGAATAAAGGGGCGGGGGGGATTTGATAAAATTTTGCTTTATTATTGATTTTTACTTCAGTTTTTGCTATAATTAAATATATAAAAATGGGTGGGAATAAAAAATAAGAGGTTTATCTCATATTATGAGATAAACCGGATACTCTACTTATTTTTTCAATAAATAGATTAAAATTAAAATTAGTGCGATTAATTCCATTTTTATCACCTCCAGCTCGAAGTGATCACACGTATGTGTGATATAATACGAGAGATGAGGTGTAAAAATGGAGTTTTTTTATAAAAAATAAGTAGGGTATTTTACATTGGGTGGGTACATTTTTATATATACTATATAGTCCTTTAAACAAACTATTATAAAAATTTCTATTTTTTTGCTCTCTTCTCCCATTTGAAATTTTTTTTTGTATTAGCTATAATTAAATAAAAAAAGAAAGGATAAAATAATAATGATAAAAGAAAAGAGGATATATTTTTTGAAAAATGATTTTTATCAATTAATTAAGAAAGTTGGTGGAATTTACAATGATACAAAAGAAAGACCTATTGTTTGTCTTTTAAAAATAGATAATACAGATATTTTTTGGGCAATTCCTATGGGGGATTTATCTCATAGAAATAAAAAATGTTAAATTAATAGAAGAATTAGAGCGAAAGTTAAAAAGAATTTTGATGTTTGAAGAAAAAAGACCGAATTATTTTAGACAACATATAACAGACTTAAAGGAATATTTATTAAATAAATAAAAAAAGACTTTAAGTCTTTTTTCAATTCAATGATTCTCGCTCATTGAGAAGCGTATTTGTATCAATTCAATGATTCTCACTCATTGAGAAGCGTATTTGTATCAATTCAATGATTCTCACTCATTGAGAGGCGTATTTCTTATTTTGATTATATCATAAAATAAAAAAAAAGCAAAGTATATTTTTAATACGGACGGAGTAAAAAAATAGAGCCTTTAATACTCTATTTTTTCATATTTTTCCATTCATTAAATATTTTCAATATTCCTTCTGCTCTTGTCAATCCTGTAGTATCTAAAATTTTATATATCTCTTCTCTTTCTTTTTCTGAAAAAAGTATATTTAAGCCTTTATTTCTAACTCTTCCTGTCGCTTTTCTTCCTGCATTCTCCGCTCGCGGAATTCCTTTAGGTCTGCCTCTTTTTCTTTTTTCCTGATTTTCCATATTTATAACCACCTTTCTTCATTTTTATTCTCTATCCCACCACTTATCTATTGTAGGTCTTGAAATCTTTGTTTCATTGTAACAATCTATTTTTCTTTTTCCTGGATTTTTTAATTTCCAACTTTTCACTATTTCTTTTTTTTCTCCTGACCCTTTTTTTCTTCCATTACCTATTTTATTCCAATTTTTATTTTGATTTATTTCTTCTCTAATAAAATTCATTATTTTTATATGTTCTTTTTGTTTTCTTCCATTTCTTTTATTAGGATCTATTCTTATTCCTGTCAATTTTTCTATATCTTTTCTTGGAAAAGTCGAATAATTTTCCAAAAATGCTTTTAAAGAATCTTCTATATCTTCGACTGTAAAATGATTATCTTCAGTTTTCGTCATATTTTCAAATGGCTTTAGAAAATTATATGCGTCTTTTTTTAGTTCTTCATATTTTATATTGCATTTAATAGCATACATAGCCAAACTCATTAAGCAAAAATATCTATGACCTTCTTTAACTTCATTTGTATTAAGCTTTCTTACCCACCAATCATACAAGTCTCTTTTTATGTTCCATTTTCCTCTTTTTTCACCTTTTATTATTCTTCTCTCATACCAATCGGGATATTTTTCTTTAGCTTGATTCAATGTTATTCTTTTATCATCATATTTTGCATTATTTATCATATCAATTTGATTATCCGATAATTTATATTCAGGGAAGACATACTCATTTAGTTCACTGATATTATAATATTCTTTTTCAATATTTTCAAATACCGTAACTGTTTCATTAAATTTTGTTTTTGTTCCTGGTATTCGAAATCCTTGAAATATTCCTTGAAATTGTTTTTCTTTAAGTTTTGAAGTATAAGCATTCCAAAGTCTCTCAGTAAGACTATATTTAAAGTCTTTAAGTAATATTTTAATATTGTCAAAAAGAGCTATAGGTTCTTTAAATAAATAATACAAATGAATTCCATTGCCGCTGTTTACAATTAAATTAGCTTCAGGAATATGTCCTGTTCGCATTTGATATAAAATATCTACCATATGCTTTTCATCTACACCATCAATATCAAATGCTAAACCATAACAAAATCGAGCATTCTTTGAAGTTCTATTTCTTCCAATATAAGTTATAGGACTTATAATAACAAATTCCTTATTTACCAATTCATCAAGTATCTCAAGATCTTTTGTCAAAATCCAACTTTTGCTATCTTCTCCATTTATTTCAACGCAAATAGCATTATATTTCAAAGGCTCATAATTTCCTTTTTCCTGAAAAGATAAAACATTATTTCTCATAAAAATAACCCTTACAAATTCTTCTAAATCTACTTCTTTAAATCTTTTCAGCTCATCATTATTAATTATCTCATTCTTTCTCTTAAATAAACTAACTCTTTTTTCCATAAATAACACCTCTTAATAAGAAAGATTATATTATTAAATAAATATAATCAAAATCAATAAATTTAACAAAAATTTAGATATTCAAAATACTATCCATTGACGTTATATTATCAATGAATTTTATTTTACATTTTATTTGAAAAAAAAACAAGTTAAATAACACTCATTTGTTTCTATTTTTTGTTACTCATTGACGTTATATTATCAATACATTTTATTAGACCTTTTTATGATAAAAAAATAACATTTTTTATTTAAAATGTCAAATGATTATATGACGTTATATTATCAATATGTTTTATTTTACGTTTTTTAAAAATCCAATAAAGCTCAAATTTGCTCTCTAACGAATTTTATTTCAAAAGATTAGTAAAACATCGTTTGATTTTTATAAATTCAATTTTAAGCTTAAAATGAGCTTTATTTTGCCCATTTTCAGTTTCACAAATGATAAGTATTTATAATAAGAAATCTTTTCAGATCTTTTTTTCTTTTAAATCTAAGATATTCTATATCATCAAAATATATCTTATCAATGTATTTTGTCTCACTTCCTCTGACTTTACTTAATATAAAACAATCGTACATAACATCATCTCTTTTCTTTATACCTAATTCTAAAGAGTGTAGCCCTACTTAATTCTGTTAATGTAATACAATCTTTTAATTTTATTCTCCCGTCTATCCAACTTTTTATGAGCCTTTTCTGATTTGCTGTTAAATTTTCCTGCTTATTTGGACGCCCAACGATTTTATTTTTTTTCCGGGAAATTTTTCTTCCTTTTGAATCGATTTCAAGATTTTTATAAGCTTCCTTTTGCCTTTCTTTCAATTTTCTACGTTCTTTTTCTGCGAAATATCCCATTAAATGCAATACTAAAGGTTGAATGAGTTCTCTTTCTATTTCACTTTTTCCTGAAGTATTTAAAAGAGGTTGTTCTAAAAATTCAAGAAATACCCCTTTTTTTCCTATCCTTTCAAACGTTTCTTTTATTTCCTGATTATTTCTTCCTAACCGATCGAGTTCCTTTATCACTATTATGTCATTTATAACTACTGTAGCCATAAGTTTTTCCCAATTTTCTCTTCCGTTTATTTTATTTCCTGAAGACTTATCTGAAAAAATTTTTTCTTTTGATATTCCTATATTCAATAATGCTTTTATTTGTCGGGTTTCATCTTGTTTTTTTGATGAAACTCTTATATAACCATATTTCATATTTTACCCCTGCTTTGTTGATTTACATTTTCCTACTTTAAATATTTTATTTTCTTCTTTAATTTCTATAATATACTCTTCTTCTAATTCCTTGTTTTTAATATTAAGTACTCCCTGATGAAATACAAAACTTTTACAACTTAATTTATCAAGAATTTCCTTAAATAATTTCTCTCTTTCTTCATTTTTTAAGTTTTTTATTATTTTGAAGTCCATAACATCATCTCCTACAATGTTTTCAGTTTTTCTTTCAATATTTCTATTTTTTCCTGCAGCTTTTTTATTTCTTCTTCGATTTTTATTTTTTCAGCTTCTTTATCAATAATTTCAACATATTCTAACTTATCGTTCTGGATTTTTTTTATTATTTGTGAAGCTTCTTCTGGATTATCAATTATTTCTTGAATTTTTTCTTTTGAAAGATTTTTGCTGTTTTGGTTAAGATATTTAACAGTTCTGACAGAACTATCTAATGCTTTAGGATTTCCGGATTCTAAATATTGCTTATATTTCATAATTGATATTGAAACTTGATCTTTTGTCAATCCAAGACTTTGATACCAAGCCATAAAAGAGCCGTCTTTCTGGGTCTTAAATTTTTCTTGTGCTTCATATAAATACTTACACATTTCTTTTGTTTTGTGCTGAACAACATTCCATGCTTTATAAAGTTTATCTTCTATACTTCTTATTTCTTCAATAAATAGATTATCTGTAATTTCAAATTCTTCAAAATTAAAATTACTTTTATACAAATTTTGATCCTCAACAGTTAAGTTATCGTTATTAATATTTTTTAAACTTGAAAATCTTCCCATATCTCCCCCTTTATTCTATTTCTTCAAGTAATTCATCTACAATATTTTTGTAATCAATAGCTGAAGCCGTAGATTTTTTAAAATTGAAAACATCTAAATTTTTTAACATTGCATTATTTATATTAGAATCCTTTCTAATATAAAATTTTGAGAAAACATTTGATTTGATATTTAGATTTTTCGCGTCTTCGGAATTAAAAAACTCACTATATTCTTTTACTGCGTCAGAAAACACTTTTGTTTTTTCCTCTACTTGTACTAAAAATACTTTTTTTAGTTCAAGTCTTGGATTATTTCTTTTACCAATTAAATACATCTCTATTAAGTCAGTTAGACCGTTTGTATCAATCAAGCTACATTTTCCCGGAGATATAATATAATCAGTAGCATTTAAAATACCTCGTATTGTATTATTTATAGATCCTTCTGTATCTATAATTATATAATCATAGTCATTTTTTAAAATATCCATTATACTTTCAAAAATATTAAATATTGCTTGATTATCGGAATGACTAATAAAAAACATTTCTAATTGCAGCAATTTTTTATCCGCAATTATAATATCTATTCCATTTTTCGTATTTATATATTTTTCTTTTTCAATTCTAAATGTCTTGTAATATTCTTCTATTAAAGTGTTAAGGGTATTATTATTTTTTATATTCAAGTACGTAGAAATAGCATTTCTTGGGTCAGTATCAATTAGTAATACCTTTTTTCCTCTATTTTCCAAACCGTAAGCAAGATTCACACTCGATATTGTTTTTCCTGCACCACCTTTTGGATTCATTACACTCATTATTCTCGCTCTCATATTTTTCTCCTTTAATTTCCAATTTTTTCATAATATACTTGTAAAACTTCATCAGGAGTATATTGATTGTTAAATACATCAAATACTATATCTTCAAATGAAATTTCCGTTAACTTTAAAGTTTCTTTTAATATCTTGTTCTTATTTTTTTTCATAATTCCGCTTGTTTCAGTCCTTTCGTTCACTAATAAATAATTTAGCGTTTCAATAGATATATACTTATCACAAATCGATAAATTTATAAATTCTTTTTTATTTTCATTAGTTAAAATAACAAATTTTTTATATCTCCAAACATTATAATAAGTATTATTTACTTGTATTACTTGTCCAATCTTTACTCGTAAAAACAATTCTGTTAAATTATCTACATTTTCAACAATATGAATTGAATGTCTTTTCCATTTTTTTACTTTTGATTTTTTTCTGTAATAACTTAATTCCGGATTCAGTATATACAAAATTTCTAAAATAACTAAATTCGTTATTAATATTATTACAATATCAAAAAATATTTTCATTTTTTCTCCTTTCTATCATATCACAAAGTTATCAAAAAGTCATAAATAATTTTGATAACTTTTTATCAAGAATTTTTGATAAAAAATGGGCTAAAATTTCACTACTCAAAAAGTATACTTTTTGAGACTTTAAATTTTTATATTTAGGGGAGCTTTCGCTCCTCCTCAATAAGAATTTTCTTCATCTTCCTCTTTAGAAATCAAAAAATAATTAATTTTATTTTTGTTATTATCATTTATCTCTTCTATCACATTTTCCAATTCCTGAAGTGTAATATTTGTATTTTTTAATCTTTCAAGTATTACTTCTTTTTCATTAAAGTATTTCATTTCAAGTTGTACATCTCTTTCAAGTTCTTCTATACTTCTCAATAAAAATTCATTATTCTTATATAGCCTATATTCTTTACCATCAAATTCTATCATATTAACTCCTCCTAAATTTTATTTGTTCAATACATAAATCATTATTATAACTATCAAAATTCCAATCAGAAATTGTATTTTTTGCTTTATTGATGTTTTATTAATCTCAAAGCTTATCTTAGATTTTCCAATCTGTATTTTCTTTTTAAACATTTTATGTTATAATGGGACAAGGTGGAGGGCTAATATCCCTCAAACCTTTTAACTATTTGTATTCAAACTTAATGACTAAGCTAAAGAAAAAGATATTTATTGTGATTGTAATTTCTTTTACCTTTAGCTTTTTTTGTTTGCCCATTATTTCCTCCTTTCTTTTAAGATTCCCTCACTTTCACTTCCCTTTTACATTATTATTATACCACATTATTTTAAAAACGTCAATATCTTTTTTAAAACAATTTATATTTTTTATAAACTTCATCACTGTATTTTCAACATCTAAAGATTTTATCTAAAATTAATTTTCAGAATATACTTAAAAAGATTCTTATGAATTCTTTTTTTATTTTAAATAAAAAATAATGTACCATACAGAAATATAGGTGGCGAATTATTTTCATTGAAGAGAAAATAATTTGACAGCAGCCGCCCGAGCGGCGTAAGCGGAAGACTAACTTTATCATAAATTATTGCTTTTTGAGTATTTTCTGTTATATTTATTTTGTAATTCCTCAAAGGATTATCTATATGAATTATAAAAAAGCTCAATATGCTTTAAATTTACTCAGGAATAATTTGACAGTAGATGGAAAAATCGGAAACAAAACTATTGAAGCTTTGAATAAAGTAAATCCTGATGAATTTTTAATAATATCAAAAAAATAAAAATATTTTAAAAAAGATATTGACGTTTTTAAAATAATGTGGTATAATAATAAATTTGCGATTAGAGCTGGAAATTTCCAGCTCATTTTAATATAATTACAGTAAAATTTTACTCTTATATTTTTTCATTTCGAACGCGTTCGAAATGACTTTTCAAATTTTTTTTGCTTAGTAGCTTTTCAATTTTTTTCTTACTTTTTACTATATCTTGATTTGCTGTTTCTAAAAATATTCTTGCTGTTAGAAGTTCTTTTATGAGCTTAAATAACAATTCAGTATTATATAGCTTTTTTTCTGATTCTATTATTATTTGTTTTATACATTCTTTTAAGGTTTTTATGTTTCTTTCTTGATAATTCTCGTTTATATGAAAATATAATTCAAAACATAAACTTTTAATTTGTTCAATAAAGTATTTTTCAATCATTTCTATCTTCCTTTTTAATATTATTTTTCATTTCGAACGAGTTCGAAATGAAAAAATTAGAATGGGAAATCATCATTTTCTATTATTTCATCGCTATCATTAGGTAAATGATTATCATTTTTTCCTGAAGAATCTAAAAATTCAAATTTATCAATTATAATACTGTATGTCTTTATATTTTTACCATCTTTTTCATAATTTCCTGTTTCCAGTCTGCCTTGTATTACAATTTTTTTTCCTTTTTTTAAATATTCAGCCATAATTTCCGCTGTTTTATTCCAAGCTACACAATCAAAAAAATCAGTTTCATTTCTGTTAAATTCTTTTGTAACAGCCAGCGAAAATCTACAAAAAGCTTTTCCTGATTGTGAATACTTCAATTCTGGATCTTTTGTTAATCTGCCTATTAAAAATACTTGATTCATAAAATCATCTCCTTTGATTTCTCCGCTCCTGATAGGAGCGATGAAGGACTAAAAATTTTTTACAAAAAGTTTTTAGTCCTTTTATTTAAAAAATAATAAAATTAATTTTATTATTAAATAAGTAAAAAAAGTTATTACAAAAGGTTTATTTTTCATAAAAATTCTACTGTTTTCACTTGCTCTTTGTCTAAACATATCAAAAATTTCTTTTTTAGTTAATTGTTTAAAATCCGGTCCAGTAACTTTTCTATAATCATAATAAATCAGGAAATAGAATATGTAGAAAAATAAAATCCAAGATATTAAAAGTAAAAATCTATGAACATCATATTTTTCAAGATTTTGAATTATATCTTTACCAGCAAGAATGTATAAAATAATATTTGATATTACCATTTCTTTTAATTTTTTCACATCTTCTTCAGATTTTATCAAATAATAAATATGAAATCCCAAAACAGTAATAATTAATATTATCATTACTATCTTTATAACAATCATTCCCCTACTCCTTTCAGAAACTCAAAAATTTTTCTCTCAATTATTTTTCTAAAAAATGTTTCAGAAATTTTTTTTACATTTTTTTCAAAAAATCCTTTATTAAATTTTTTATCTACCTTTATTGACTTCCAAGCGGTATACAAAATATTGTATACCTCTGTTATATCTTTTAACTGATTTTCAAAATAAATTTTTGCTGTATCTTCACACATATAACTATATTCTCTTACCTTTACAAAGTCTTGAGATAATTCTAAATACCAGTCGTAAATTTTCTGATAATTTTCGTACGTTAGCTTCATTTCTTCTGTAAAAATATATAGAAATGTCATAAAATTAACTTGATTTTTTAGTACATATGTAAGTTGTTCTATATCTTCGTATTTTTCTTTTAATTCTGTAATTATATCTTTATTACTTATTATTCTTAATATTTCATTTTTTAGATTCTCATCAATTTCAATCTTTTTTTCCTGTATTTTCGCTTTTTTGTTTTTTGTGTTTTCTTCTATAATCTTTATTATTTTATCTAAATCATTTTCATTTTCAATTCCGGAAATATAAAAATTAGTTTTTTTATCTTTTTCTGAAATCATAAAAATATTTTCATTTTCTGAAATTTTATCATAATCATCAATTACATCATTTAAAAAAATTTGATATGTTATTAATTCATCTTCAGCTTTGCTTCTCATATAAAGAACTTTTTCTTCCTTAAGTATTCCACTTAAATCTAATAAATTTAAGCCTATTTCTCTATACCCTAACTTTTTCATATTATTTTAACTCCATATCTAAACTTTTCAGCATAAAATCCTGTCAATTCTGATACTACGACTTTTCCATATCCTGAAGAAGCGTGTATAAATTGATTATTACCTATGTACAATCCTACATGTGTAATATGATTTTTATTTAAAGTATCAAAAGCCAAAACATCTCCCGGCTTTAAATTCCTGTAATTAATTTTTTTTCCAAAATCTGCTTGTTCATATGAAATACGAGGTAAAGAAAGATTTATTGATTGTTTGTATACGTATTGAATGAAACTTGAGCAATCAAATTTATTACTTCCTGAAGCTCCCCACAGATAAGGTGTATTTAATTTTGAAAGTGCTGTTTCTACAATTTTTTTTCTTACACTTCTTTCTTTACTCGACACACTATTTCTTTTTTCTTTAGTTGTTAATATATTATTATCTTTTTGTTGTTCTAAAATTTCTCCTGTAGCTTTTTCAGATTCAATTTCCTTTTTTAAATTTGCTTGGTATCTTCTAACCGATAAAATTCTATTCCCAAAGGATTGAATTGTTAGTATTATAAATAAGAATATTAAAATTTTTTTTATTTTCATAACAAACTCCTCATTTCGAATTTTTAATTTGTCATTTCGAACGCGTTCGAAATACTAAAATTATTTTACAGTTTTTTGTTTTTTTATTTCAGATCTTTCTATTTTCAATCTTCTTATTGGTTTTACTTCTTTCTCACTCTCATTTTGAGGTAATTTTGAAAAATTTAAGTTTTCGGTATACTTTTCATTACCCCTTAAAATATTTTTTATTATAGGGTATATTTTATTTATTTTAGTAACATAATCTGTTGTTTCTTTTATTTTAAGCCAAGCATTATTCGATAACCTACTACAACCGGCATTATAGCAAACTAATGCTTTTACAATATTATTTGTGCTATCTAAATCTCTTCTTAAATGCAATATTCCGCCTTTTATATTTCCCTCTATTGAGTTATCAACTTGAAATTCGTTAAAATTAAAAGGCATTAGCTGCATTAAGCCTTTCGCTCCTGCTGTACTTACTGTACTATGCTTAAAATGACTTTCCGTTTTCATCACTGAAAATACAAGAGCGGGATCAACATTATATTTTTTAGAATAATGCATTGATACATCATAAATAAATGCTGCTTCTTTTTCAGAAAGATTTTTATTATGAGTACGCATAAAATTAATCATATTTTGTTTATTTGAAAATACCAAAATATTTATCATTATGAACATTATTAAAAATATTTTTCTCATAAACTTCCTTTCATTTAAAATCATTTTTAATATTTTTTGAATTTCGAACGCGTTCGAAATCAATTTAAAAAACTATAAATGGAATAGCTTTATATTTTATATCTTTTTTACAGACTTGCCCAAAATATCTACTGTCAAAAGATCCGGGTTGTTTTGATAAAACAAAATAACAATCTTTTCTTATTTTTAAATCCGGAATCGGTAAAGATAAATTCTCTATTTTCCCAAAATCATCATTATTAACAAAAATATGATTTTCTCTAATTTCTATATGATCATTTTCATTAGCTACTATTTTTTTCATTATATATTTTACTGCTTTTTTTTTGTTAAAAAACTTATGATATTTTTTATCTATATCAATTATGACAATATTTCCTTTTCTATAGTTTTTATCAAAATATTTTATATAAAGCCCGAGCGGCAAACTCGGTTGAATATTTATTATTAACATCGAAGATACAGCTGCTGCTATTATTAATATAATTAAATTCTTTTTTATCGTTTTTATCACAAATTCTCTACTTGGTAACCGGAAAAAATATTTTATTTTTTCTTTTAAAATTTTTTTCATTTTTTCTCTCTCTTTTTAATATTTTTTAAATTTCGAACGCGTTCGAAATGGAAAAATTAAATAGATGTAGAAATCATCTTTATAGATTTTCTCATTATGAAAGCTACTAATGTAAATGCTGTAGCATAGGTTGCAAGTACCATAACATCTATAGCTGGTATAAATGAACTCCAATCTACTTTTATAAACCAAATTTGAATACCTTTTGACTGTACTGATTTTTCCAAGACTTTTGATAATTCCTCAAGTATACCTAAATTAATATCTACTATAATTATTGTAAAAAACAATTTCGCCACACATTTAAAGAAAATAGAAAAAGGATTCGGAACGTACTGCCCAGCATATCTATTGAAAAAAGCCGGTAAAAGAATAAGAGCATAATTTGTTCCTGTAATATATGTCATAACTGCTGCCGTAACTTGAAATATAATATAAGTAAAAATTAATGTTGTATATATGATTAAAGAAATTAATAACACATATACTGCCATATTAAACGTTACCAGATTTTTTATTGCTTCAAACCCAGTTGACTGTCTTGCAAATTCTGCAATCAATACTCCAACATTTTGAGCATAATATCCTGCTATTTCATTTAAAACATAATAACTTGATAATTTACTTCCAAATGCTTCTGCAACTTTGAAACACATACTTAGTGCAACATTATTAATTATCCAAAAATTATTTATAAGAATAACAAAAAATACAAATTTAAAAAGTTCAAATGCAAAATCTGTTATTATAGCCTCAAGATTTGCAGTTCTATTCTTAGCAAGCTCATATACAGAACCTATTAACATTGCAAATGTAAGAATAACAATAAGTGATGGTCCTATTATTTTTCCTCCCTGATTAAATTTATCAACATACTTTCTTAGTGCAGCATCCAAATCTATTACATAATCGCTTTTTTTTGCTCTTTGGGAATCATCTTGTCCGGAACTTCCTGCAGCAGATCCCGCAGGACTTCCTGATGGCGGCGTTATAACTTGTCCATTCTGATTTACAGGCATATATCCATTAGCTATCAATGTATCTGTAACTGTAATTACACCTGCATATCTACTTGGTGGAAAATTAATTGTACGTACTGATACTTTTCCTATCGAGCCTCCAGCTGCGTCTATAACTTCAACCTTACCATTCCCTAAAACTCTGTTTACTATCATTACGTGTCCAACTCTTCTACCAGAAGAAGAAGTTCCCATTAATATAGAATCTCCCGGTTTTAAATCATTATATGATATATTTTTCCCATATCCTGAAGATCTTAAACCTGCAGTGTCGACATATCCTTTTCCTGTTAATCCGTTCATTCCTGCACTTTTACTTGTTTCCCAAGTGAAGTGAGAACAATCTACTCCATTTCTACTGCCTCCCCCAAAAAGATACGGAGTTCCTATCCAAGAATTTGCAGCAGCTAATAAATCATTCCTATATTTTGTTTCATCATATGTTCCTTTATTTGCAAGTAATAATGTTCCTGTTATCAAAAACACTAACAAAAATATTACTTTTTTCATTATACCTCCCAAAAAATAAAGAACTAGAATTTAATCCAGTCCTTTATTTTTAATTGCAGGTATTATTATGAAGACATTCTACTCGTCTTTTCTCTTTAGTTATTACATTCAAATCTTTATCAAGAGTTACCATTGTTTTATACTTCATGTCATAAGCAAAATATAAATTTCTATCTTTATTATTTTTATAATAATTTGGGATTACTAACACCCCTTTTTGGTATACTTTTATTTCATGCACTGTTTGTTCATAAGCTTCATCAATTGCTGGGTTTTCATCTACAAAATACCATTTATTATTTTTAGTAATAATTGTAGCAAAAATACTATCCCACGTCCCTTTTAATTTATCAAGATTATAATTTCCATTTGTTGTAAGCTTCTCTGCAAATATTGACAAATTAAATAACAACATCATAAATATTACTAATTTTTTCATATTCATAATTTACCTCCGTCATTAAAAAAATTTCTTCTATTTTATTATACCATATTTTGAATTAGACTGGATTATATTCTATTTTCATTGTCCTTTTTAAAAAACTTTCCATTTCGAACACGTTCGAAATGACAATATTCTATTTTTTTAAATAAGTAAGAAACTAAAACATTTATTGCTTTTTTTTGCTTTTATTTTTTACATATTTCAGTTTTTTCATAAAAGTACTTCTATCATTTCGAACGCGTTCGAAATGGAAATACTTTATTTTTTATCTTTTCCTTTTTTAAATAGATCTTTTGCTGCTTTCATATTATCCATTTTTTCACCACTTGTATTTTTTTTATGTTCACTATCTGTAGCCGAAGAAACTCCTTTATTAACAGCATTTCCTCCAGCACGAGCAGCTCTTCTTGCATTTTTTATATCTGAAAAAGTTTTTCTCGTTTTTTCAGCGTCAGCCGCTGCTTTTGCTCCGCTTGCTCCAGCTCTTGCTCCTGCAGCTGCAGCTGATGTTCCTCCTGTATATACAGCAAGAGCTATTAATCCTGCATTCACTGTTGTATTTACAGCAGTTTGTGCTAACATTCCAATTTTGCTATATGTAAAACCGGGACCATGTCCTTTTAAAATAAAATTTGATATTTCATTTATGCTTAAAAATACTGATAATATAAGACCTAAAAGTAAAATAAACATCATTACTCCTATGACATCATTATTACCCGGAGCAATATTTAATCCTTCCAATCTTGTTAACTCGTCTTTTAAAATCTCTGTAGTTACTTTTATGATTGTCGTAAATACAGATATTGCTAATCCAGAAATAACCCAAGTTTTTATTATCTGTTTGGATAAATCTTCGATGGAAACAAAAAGATTCATCGGCATTGTTAAAAACATAAATACACTCACAAAATAATAAGCTAAAGTTGCTGCAAAAACTCCCAAAATTATTACAGCAGCTAATATAATTACTATTAATAAGATCAATCCATAAAAAATTCCCATGCCACCATTAAATTTAAGAGATATTTTTGCTATATATCCGACCATTTCTCCGAGTTGCCCCCATATATAATTGAAATTAAAATTGTCATTTGTGATGAAACTTCTATCTCCACCAAAAGCAACTCCTATTTCAATAAATATTTTTAATGAAGCATTTATGATGGTTTTAAATGACTTTACAACAATTAGAAGTACAGAAAATTTTATCATTCTTTCAAAGAATGTTTGAACAAAACTCATCATATTTTCTCTATTTCTCAAAATATCTATCAACAATACTATACTTATTACAATAGACGCAATGACGATTATATCTTGTGTTAAATTTTTTACACCTTTCATCAACGGATCTACATACTTCATTAATAACTTATTCAAATCAAGAATTTCTAATAAGTCGCCTACACTTCCCATAGTTTACCTCTTATTTTTTTTGTTTTTGTCGCATTTGTTTTATTCTTTTATCTAAAATTTCTATCATCTTTTTATTATCTTCTTGCTCTATTTTAATTTGATTGGATTTTTCCATATATTCTAAAGCTTGAATACGACTATTATTATTTATCATATCTGTAATTGCTGTAAGTTGTAATGATAAATTCGAATTCCAAGAATTTAATACTTGTAATAACTGTATTGGATTTTGTGCATTTTTTGCTTGTTGTTTTAAATACATAGCATTTTGATTTACTGAATTTTGAGCTTTCGTACTATAATAAACTGAATTTTCCATTGATTTTTTTGCTAAGTCATTTACTGTTTCAGCATATTTATCAAGTAATTTTATGTAATCAAGATTTTTAACATCTTTATACATATCTTTCATATAAGTTTCAAATGCTCTTGCGTCTCCCAAAAGCCCTTTTACTTCATTTTGAATTTGTACTAAATCATTTATCATCCCTGTATATTTACTTAGTTCTTTTTTTAAAAGATCTTCCGGAAGATTTTTAATTTGTTGCATTAAAATTCTCATTTCTTCCAATTTTGTTCTTAATTGTTTAACTGTATTTGCTTCTACTTTTACAGTTTCATAAAATGTTTTCATTTGCCAAAAAGCAGATCCTGATCCACCTCCTCCTCCAAGATTAAATGCAAAAGAATTTGAAGAAATAGTAGCCAAGATTGCTAATAAAGCTATTGCTTTCTTTGTTTTCATAAAATCACTCCTAACTTTATTTCTATTTCGAACGCGTTCGAAATGAAAAATATAAATTAATTTTTATTTTTTTCCTGATATGCTGCAGGGTATCTTTTTTGTAATAAATATGAGTATTCTATATCTTTATCAGTATATTCTCCTTCATACCATAACTTACTATTAAGTGTTTCAGCTTCTTTGTTTATTTCATCTAAATTCATTCTGTTTACTTCTTCCTCTGTTTTATAAACTACTTTCATTCTTTCCGGCTTAGGTCTTATCCCTTGTGCCACTTCTTCTTTTGCGAGGATTAAAGCTGTCAAAGCTGTTTCTTTTATTGCGAGTTTTGCTAATTTTTCAGGATTCTTTTCTTTATCCACCTTAGCTCTAACTTCAGCTAATTCTTTTTCGACTTCTTCTACTGTTACTTTGTCGTAATCTTTCTTTTTATTGCAAGACACAAATAAAGTAAGTACAATCATTACAATTAAAAGAACCTTTTTCATAAAATCACTCCTAACTTTATTTCTATTTCGAACGCGTTCGAAATGATAATTTTTTTAACTTATTTTATTTTTTCTTTCTTTTCTCTCTTGTTCCTTATAGGCAAGAAATTGATCATTTATTTCTTTTAAATCTTTTGTTTTTCTATATATTTCATCTATTTTATTCCTATCGCTTATAGAAGTAGATCCAACATAATCAAGTGTTGTTTCTTTAAGTTTAAAATCTATAAGTGCTGTTCCTAATCTACTCTTTATAAAATATTGTTTTTTCGGTGTAGCTTTTCTAATTTTTTGAATTTCTTCAGGTTCTACTCCCATTTTTATATATAAAGGACGGACAGTTTCACTATTAGCTCCTTCATTCGCCAAGAAAATTTTTGTTTTACAGTTTGTAATAATACTATCAAAAATATTACTTTCTGTAACTTCTGATAATCCTTGTGTTGCAAGTCCAATTATTGAATTTAGTTTTCTAAATTCACGATAAAACTCCCCCATTTTATTTTCAAATAATTTTATTTTAAATGATTTCCAAGCTTCATCAATAAGTAGTGCTAAAAATTCGTCTTTAAGTGTTTTTTGTTGAATATCAAATAACATATAACCGAATACTAAATTCACAAGTCTTTCATTATTAGATATTGTATTCATTTCATAAACAATAAAACGATTATCTTCTTTTGTAGGCACACCATTAAAATATTTTGCATAATCCCCCTCTACATAATCAAAAAATAAAGTTTTTAATTTATTATCCGGAAGAAGATTAACAAAATTTGAAAATGTTCTTTCTTCGTGCGGTCTCTTTGATAGAAGTTCAAGAGCTTCTGTCATCAAATTTTGCTGTGCTACAGTTATTTCAAATTTATGTAATTCTGCAATGGACAAAAGCCAATCTCTCACGAATTCTTTATAGACTACCTTATTTATATTTTCCATAATCTGAAATGAAAAATCATCTACTCCAATATTTATAAATTTTCCACCCATACAGCGACATAAAACTTTACTGCTTTCTCCTTTATCAAAAAGAATAACTCTTGAATTAGGCATTCTCAAAATTGCTTGAATTATTAAATTCAATAAAGTTGATTTTCCGGCTCCTGTTTCTCCCAATATGCAAAAATGTCCAACATCTCCCACGTGTAGATTAAAGTTGTAATAATCATTATTTGCTGTTACTGCATTAAGTAATGCCGGAAATTGTAAATGAGTATTATAAGCTTCGCCTAAAAACGGAGTACTTATTGGAATCATACTTAATACTGACGTAGAAGCTGTCAATCCTGTTCGTTTATTTAATTCATTATTTCCGGCCATAGCTCCAAAATAAGTTCCAAACATATTGTATATATCATTTTTACAATGAAATCCGTATAATTTTGTTTTTTCCAATAAATCTTTGATTTTTCTCTGCAATCTTTTATAATCTTTATCTTTAATAATTACTGAAGCTGTTAGTTGTCCAAAAGTAGCTTCTTTCTTTTTTAACTCTCTTATTGCTTTTTGAGTTTCGTCTGCAGCTTCTCTTGATGAATCATCTTCATAACGCGAATAACTTTTTGTAGCATATTCTCCTATAGATCTTGTGGAAACTTGATGATATTCTCTTATATTTTTAAATCTTCTTTCAAGAGAACTTTGTTTTTCGACTATAAATCTTACTGAATATCTATAGTTAAATTTTAAACTTTCCATATCTTTTAATATTCTTGCACTTATCATATCCGGAAAATTAATAAATGATATACACGCCACATACTCATCATTAATTTTAGAAAATTTTCCATTGTTTATAAAATCGTTAAACGAAAAATATTCATCTAATGTATTCGCATAACTTATTTCCATTACATTTTTAAAATCTGAAGTTACTTGAGAATATAAGAAACCTTGTAATCTACTCCCATTCAATATCTCATATTCTAATATTACAGGTTCAAGCAAACTCATAAATTCATTCATTTTATCTTCTAATTCTTCTATATATTTGCTAAAATTTCTATTTGCAACTTCTTGTAATGTAGTATCCTTTTTCCCAAAAATTTTTTTTATTATATTTTTAGTTATATTTCCATCCTTATATACACTACTTAACTTATAATTTATTGTTAAGTAGTTTTCAGTTATAAAATTATCATTTTCTTCATTAATTTGTTTTTGTCTTTCTTCAAAAATCTTTCTAACAGGAATACTTACATTATCAGACAATTCTTCTTCAATTTTTGCCTTTTTTCTTTGTGTTTCAAAATATATTGTGAAGTCTTCCGTATTTAATGTCATTATTGCTTCATTTATTTTATCAAACACCATAATTCTTTCATCTTCATCAGCAAAATCAAGATTTCTATAAGTTATCTTAAAAGTTTTTTGAATTGTATCATTTTTATTATATACAATGCTCTCTTTTTCATCTAAAAATATAAAATATGGAATATATTTTATTATTTTTTCTCTATCTGGTAATGGTTGTAAGTTCATTTTTACCTCTCTTTTTTAATATTTTTTAAATTTCGAACGCGTTCGAAATTTAAAAAGTTAATTTTTTGGGCGTAATTAAATTATAGAACATAAATTTCAATTGATTCTTATCTTCCATTCCCGGAAAAATCATATAGCCTATTAACATTAATATAGCTCCAATTACTAACATATAAATGTAATTAATAAAATAAATACCTAATCCAATAACAGTAAAAACAAATTTAAGATAATAAAAAGGAACTCCAAAAAAAGTTTTTACTTTCATAAGACTATTAAAAAATATCATTTCTTCCATTTTATGCCCTCTCTTTCTTAAATATATAATCAAGTACAAATGTTGCTTTATCATAATCATATTTTTTTAATTCAGCTATTTCAGTAATTTTTCTTTTATAAGTAAATCTGTTTTTTTGAATACTTATTAAAATATCTACTGAATTTTCAATGAATGGAGCTGAATAATGAGGCAATATCTGCTTATAATTCATCAATAACTGCTGTAACCGTAAAATCCCACCTCTTGAATTTGAAGAATGGACTGTTGACATTCCTCCATCGTGTCCGGAATTTAGAGCTTCCAAATAAGTATAAACTTCATCTCCTCTTCTCATTTCTCCAACTGCTGCAAGATCAGGATCATATCTTAATATACATTCCATTAAGTCGTTACTTGATGTAATATCTGTTGATGTAAATTTTACAGTATCCGGAACAGAACTTTGAATTTCGTCAGTATCTTCAATAATTAAAAGCCTTAAATTTGTATCTTTCAGCTCATTTATTATTGCATTCATTAATGTTGTTTTTCCTGATCCCGTCCCACCTACTATAAGCATATTTTTTTGATTTTTAACCTGTTCTACAATATAATCTTTTTCATCCCTCGTCATTATTCCCATTTCAATATATTCATCTAAACTATATATTTTTCGAGCTTTTTTTCTTATTGCAAAAGTTGTTATATTTCCGGATTCGCTGCCTGTAACTCCGTGAAACCGATCCCCTGTAGTAAGTATTCCTTGTACAATATTTTTCTTTCCTTCTCCCAATTCTTTCATATTTTCAGAAGCTATTGCATTCATTATACTTTTAGATTCTGTAGAAGAAAGAGTTATATCCGTTCTATATTTATTCTCTCTTGTTTTTACCCAAATATGCTTATCTTGATTGAGATAAATATCTGTCACATTATCATCATATAAAAAATTTTCAAATTTGCTCATTAACGTCAAAGAATACCCAGCCATTTATACTCCTTTTTTTATTTCCTTTACTATATTTTTTATAAGATCTTTTGTTTTTTCCTTAAATTTTTGCATAAGTTTTTCATCATCTAATATTTCGATAATTTTATTGTCTTTGAAAAAAGACATAGCCTTTTTCTTTCTTTTTTCTACTTGCTCTTTCTTTAGTTTCTGAATATCTTCCTGCAGCTTTTTTATTTTTTCGTCTACCGATAAAGACTTTTTATTTTCTTCCTGTGTTTTTTCTTCCATATTTTGATTTTCTAAATCCATATCAACCTCCTACAATCTATCTACTTCAGGAACAATTCTTGTTCTTTTTTCTATTTCTTTATCTGTAAAATAAACATTTTTATTTATTATTGCTGTTTTATTTCCCATTAGTAATATTGCTTTATTCGGTTTCATACCCCTTATATCTTCTACTGTTAATACTTTCTGTTCTATGTAATTTCCTCTTGTTCCAAATCCTCTATTACCAAAGAGCGTTCCTCCAAAAACAGGCGGAGTTTCAAGTACTGTTCGTGTTCCTGTAAGTTCTGAGATAATTTTTATATTATCTTTGTCATCATCGATATTAAAAAATAATTTTGTTTTACAATTACTCCAAAAACTATTATTCGGACCGTATACATTATTAAGTTGTGTAGCGTCTTGAATGGCAAATATAAACTTTAAATAAAAACTTCTTGTAAAAGTTATTATTTTTTCAACAATCGGTATTCTTCCAAATGATGTAAATTCATTGAAAAACCATGCAACAGGTCTTTTATTTCTATAAAATTCTTTTCCTTTTTGTTCTTTAGGCAATAACTCCATTGTTATACTTCCTATTATAATATTCAACAAAGGTAATAAAATTTCTATTTGTTTAAAATCTATTTTCAAGTATAGTGTAATAGGTTTCTTATAAAACGTTATATCCTTAGCTATAAAAGTATTACCAGTTACTACTTGCTTTGTAACAGAGCCTAAAAAATGACTTAAAGTAGTTTTTAAGGTCATTAAGACTCCTGTAAATGTTTCAGACGGTGTATTTAGGATTCCATTAAAAGCTCTTTCTATTTCAGGATGTTTATATTGTGATAATAAGTCAATAGCTTCAGGATAATATTCTGATATTTTTAATACTTCATCTTTAGTAATTTTAAATGTTGCTTTTAATTTTTTAACATATTCTTTCAAATCTTCCTTATTTAAGAAGTTATTTATATCAGTAATATCAATTGTTCTATCTTTTACAGTATACAAAGAAAATAAAGTTATTCCTTGTAAAAGTATGACTGCACTATCTCTCCAAAATTGATCTTTATCATTAAATCCCGTAGTTGCTGTAACAATATTATTTGCAATCAATTTTGAGTAATCAACTTCCATTTTGCTACCTTTTTTTATAATGATAAAAGGATTGTAATTACAAGATTTATAATCAGAAAAATCTAAAAAGAAACATACATTTTTCATTACTTTCTGTCTATATCCAGCTGTTTTTTCGTAAATATCTCCTTTTAAATCCGCTGTTACCATACTATTTTTCCAGCCTTCAATATGCGTCATAATAACCGGTCCTACATCTTTTCCTGCTCCTGTGTTTGCTTCAATCAAAACGTGGGTTTGCGAATTATCAATTATCTTTTTTCCTGCATAATTTCCAAGAATTATTCCTTCTTTGCTGTTGTACGATATAACATTTGTTCCTTTATATTTTTTAGGGTAAAAAATATCTACTCCTTTTGCAAGTAAACTTCCTTTTCCTCTTGATGTACTTCTTCTCAAAATTAATCCTAAAGGAAGCAAGAGGCAAAGAAGCGAAACAGAAATATTAAGATTTTTCCATATTTTTTCTTTTTTCAGTAATTTTTCTTCTTTTGAAGATAATATTACTTCTTTCTTTTTTCCAGAAAATGTAGAACTTCTAATAATAAAGCTATTTTTTCCTGAATCTTTAAACAATAGTGTTTTAGTTTTTAAATTTGAATTTATAACATTTATCGTTATAATATCCAAAATTTCGTTTTTTATGTGAAATAAAGCTAATATCATAATTATCACTATTATTTTTTTTATATGAGCTTCAAGAAAAATATATATTTCAGATAACATTATCTTACTCCTCTTAATCTTTTACTTACTAATTGATTATACGGATATAACTCCATATCAGCGTCAACTATTATGTCAAATCTTTGCCCAGCTTTGATTTTTATTGTCGGTTGTTGGTTCAGATCTCTTTCAAGTATCGCGTCTCCTGCATTTTTAATATTATTTGATGTTTCGTCTGCTACATTTTGTCCTATTGTAGCTTTTGCAGAGGTACTTTTTCCTAATTTCTTACTTGCTGATACACTGATTCCTGAAGAAAATAAATTTACAAACGAGGACATCACGACACTTCTCAAAAGTTTCCAAGTATGGTTATTAACTTTTCCTTTTATTCCAACTTGTCCTGTAATATCAGCTCCTTGCATACCTTCTAAATCTATACTTGTTCCATTCGGTAATATTATTCTTTGCCAAATTAAAACTAATCGATTTTGACCATATATAATATTACTGTCATACGTTCCAAAAATTTTTGAACCTTTTGGTATTAATAAATATTTATTTCTTATACTATCATAGACATCTTGCCTTACTACAGCTCTAACATTTCCTTGTAAATCAGAATCCACACTATCAACTATAGTTGCAGGTATTTTTGTTCCTGTTTGAAGTATAAAATCTGTTCTCGGTTTTTGCAGACTTTGATTTAATCTAAATCTATCTTGAGTTTTCGTTTGTTGCTTCGCTGTTGAGGTGGGCTGCCCCTGTTGTTGCGGTTGTTGTTCTAATTGTTGCTCTTGTACTTGCCCAGTAGTATTTTTATCTTTACTCATTTGGATTCTATCAACTTTAAGACCCGTTCTTTTCCTGTCTTTTTTACTACTATTATCTGATGTACTTCCAATATCTTCTGTCCCAAAATTATCCTGATTATATGAATTTGGTCGATCCGAAGTATAATCTCCATATTGATAATTTGATGAAGTCGAACTTACCGAATTAGGATTATAATATCCCGGAGGATCTTGTAAATTTCCTGTTTCAGGGGGTGTTGTATTATTTGTATTTTCTGCTATATCTCTAAAAGTTTGATTTTGTACTGGTTTTACTTGAGTTTGAGAATTATCATCTTTATTATCTTTTTCTAACTGTTCACTATCAATCTTAGTTGCCGCATCAACTTTTTCAACTTTTTTCTCTTTAGACGGAGAAAAAAGCACAAACAGAAGTAAAACTATAATTAAAATTGAAACAGGTAATACTATTTTTTTATTATTTAAAATTTTTTGAATTCCCGTTTCTTCTTTTATTTCTTCTTGTTCTTCATATTCTTTCATAATTCCTCCCTCTATTTATAATTCTGATTTATTATAAGTACATTTTTTTTACCTACAGAAAATTTTATTTTTTTACTTACTTTTCTCACTTTTAATAAGTTATTTTCAATAACATCATTTACATCTACAGGAACTTCCGTAAAAACTCCGTCACTTTCCTGCATAAATACAACCGGCATATCTTTAAAATTCTTTTTCATTTTAAAGTATGTAAATTCTCCGTCATCATATACACTTTGAGGAGAATAATTTTCCTTTTTATTTGATATATAATATTCTAAATTCAGTCTATCCGGAGAAGTAGCCATTGTTTTATTAGATTGTTCTGAAAATAAAACCATTTCTCTTGTATCAGGATAAGTCCATTTTACTAAGCTATTGTATTCATTTAATGTTGATCTCAATTTTATGTTGTATACTCTTTTATTAGTAATTATAAGAAAATTCGTTTGCAGTCCCTCTTCATTAGCACTTATAGCTACATAAGTAACTCCTTTTTTTCCGCCTTTAGTTTCATCAACTGGCCAATCATCAGAATTACCAATCATATAGTCATTCACTTCTTCGTCGGGTGCTAATTGAAAAACTGTAACAAAATCAGGAGAAACTGCAACTTCATATACACTATTTTCATTATAAGAAAATACTGTCTGTGTTTTTTTCATTGCATTTTCTCTTCCACTTATTATCTCAACGCTATTTGATGACGAAATATTTTTCACATTTACTTGATTTCCAGCTTTAAAATCTGTAGCAAAAATACTGAATGCTGTTAGCAAAAAAATCAACAATAAACTTCTTCTTTTTCTCATAATATCATCTCCTTTAATTTTCTTTTGTAATCAATTCAGATATATTAATATCTTTAATCATAATTCCAAAAGGATTATCTCTTAACATTTCATTTCCTTTAACATCAACAAGAATTACATCTATTACTGCGGTATATTTTTTTACTATAATATCTCCCGCTAATTTCATATAATTTTCAGTCCACATTACTTGATATTTTCTTTTTCTTTTTTCTAATCGAATAACAGAATTTATTTCTACTGTTACACTCTCTCTGTTATTCAATTTTTCAGTAACTTGATTTGACTTCAAACTTTCTTTTAATTGATCCCCTGCTTCTCTTGTAAAATATGCCTGAATTCTATCAAGATTTTTTTGATAAAATGCCTTATCAGTCGGAATACTTCTTGCCATAGTAATTATTTCTGATAATTTATTTTCAATCTGTTTTTCTTGAATTATATCTTTATCAATTTTATCATCTTCGATTACTCTCACATTTAAAATATCTTTCGTTTTGTTGTCTACCATAACTATAAATGGAGTATTTGTATATCTTGATGAAATTTGATAGTTTATTACTGCCTGAAAAATTATAATTACAAATTCAATTATCGCGACTAAAAAAACTAATTTTAAAAGTTCCAAAGTTTTAAAATAACTTTTTGAAAAAAGTTCATTTATAATACTTTTTCTTTCTTTTTTTTCTTCCATATTAACCTCTATTTTTTGTTTTGATATATTTCTATATTTGCCACTATAATTTTATCAATTTTATTATTTTCTAATATATATTCTTTTTCTATAGTTGCTCCCCCTACTGCTACTACTATTGTTGTAATAACACCTATTATTGCGACAATCCAAATATTATTAATTATAGTTTCAATAAATGTCATAAAATTTTGTGCTGCAATAGCTCTAATTGCGAAAATTGCTATTCCTAAAACTACTACTGCAACTACAACTTTTTTTGTATCGCTAAAAAAGTCTTCTAATACAGTTATAAATGAAGCAAAATATTTAGCTCCACTTGTTGCTGAAAACGAAAATGAACATATTAATAAGAACGATAAAATGACAATCATTTTCATTTTATTTTTTTGTAAATGATTCAAAACATTTTTCATAAAATTATCTCCTCGTATTTAAATTTTTTTGGTTGTTAGAATAATATTTTTCTCAAATTTTACTCTAAAAATTTACTTAATAGTTTAAAAATTTTCTTCATATTCTCTCCTCTCCAAAAATAAAATTTTTGTATATTTTATTATGTAGAAATCTCTTTTCTTGAAAAAAATTATTTCTATTTTTTCATATAGACATCAAAAATTTTTTATAAAAATTTTTGAAACCTTTTTGATTTTTTCAGAGAAAAAATCTGCGAACTTGTGAGCAAAAATTACGAAGTAATTTTCATTCCATTTTTAGAAAAAATGGAAGTCATATTTGGACTATTTTTTAAAGAAAAATAGTTAAAATATGATTAACCAAGTGTTTAGCTTGTCTAAACACGTAGCGTGCATTTTTTTAAGAATTAAAAAAATGTGGACAAGCCCTCAATCTTGAGGCTT
>ERZ773008.479-NODE-479-length-29283-cov-13.810695_pt1 | contig 29283 bp, 27 predicted proteins | sample MGYA00580664_ERZ773008 | MGnify/ENA primary metagenome ERZ773008 (study PRJEB29015, sample SAMEA2738016) | human oral metagenome | biome: human oral; feature: human-associated habitat; material: dental | place: China | collected 2048 ... | reverse complement strand
TGGCGGATTTGGACTACAACACCATCACCATCTATCCGGGCAACTACGACGACTATATGCTCGCTTCTGCCCAATCGCGTGAGCGCGCCCTGAAAGACAACGCCAAAGCCAAAGAGAAACTGCAAGAGCTGCAAGAGTTCGTCGCCCGTTTCTCTGCCAACAAATCCAAAGCCCGTCAGGCAACCAGCCGTCTGAAACAGGCAGACAAAATCAAATCGGAGATGGTCGAAGTCAAACCTTCTACCCGTCAAAACCCGTATATCCGTTTTGAAGCTGATGAAAAAGCCAAGCTGCACCGCCAGGCTGTGGAAGTTGAAAAACTGGCCAAACGTTTTGAAACCCAGTTGTTTAAAAACCTGAACTTCATCCTTGAAGCAGGCCAGCGCCTCGCCATCATCGGCCCGAACGGCGCAGGTAAATCTACCTTGCTGAAACTCTTGGCAGGCGCATACAACCCCGAATATTCAGATGGCCTGCTGCCGGACGAAGGTACCATCAAATGGGCGGAAAAAGCCAGTGTCGGCTACTATCCGCAAGACCATGAAAACGACTTCGACGTCGATATGGACCTGAGCGAATGGATGCGCCAATGGGGTCAGGAAGGCGATGACGAACAAGTCATCCGCGGCACTTTGGGCCGCTTGCTTTTCGGCAGCAACGATGTCGTGAAAAAAGTGAAGGTTCTCTCCGGTGGCGAAAAAGGCCGTATGCTTTACGGCAAACTGTTGCTTTTGAAACCCAATGTCTTGGTCATGGATGAACCGACTAACCACATGGACATGGAAAGCATCGAATCCTTGAACATGGCGCTGGAAAAATACAACGGCACGCTGATTTTCGTCTCGCACGACCGTCAGTTTGTATCTTCATTGGCGACCCAAATTATCGAATTGGATGGCAAAGGCGGATATGAACACTACTTGGGCGATTACGAAAGCTATCTGGAGAAAAAAGGCTTAGTTTAAGCCATACTGATAAGCTATTAAGGTATTGAAATGCCGTCTGAAAACCGTTGTGTTTTCAGACGGCATTTTTTGAAGCGTTTCATATTGGCAATCACTGAAACTGCTAAGATTAAAATGGATAAATTTCTTGTTAGGAATTTTTATTAAAGCCATAAAATAGATATACAAAAGGCCGTTTGAAATATTTCAGACGGCCTTTATTTATGTTTTGATAGAAACAGGATTAACTGAATAAATCTTTAAACCACAACACAATCGCGTCCCACATACGGCGCAACCAGCTGCCTTCTTCCACGCCGGTCAGGGCGACGACGTCTTTTTCGGTAATGATTTTATCGTCTTTCATGACTTTCAGCTTGCCCAATACTTGACCTTTTTCAATCGGGGCGAGGACGGGCTGAAGCGTTTCTAAGATTGGTTTGACGTTTTTACCGGTATCGTGGGGGATGGTAATGTAAACATCGTCCAAGAAACCAATATCTACGGCTTTGGTGCTGCCTTTGTAAACTTTGACTTGGGAAATCACTTCTCCGCCGTTGTACAGCTTAGGCGTATCAAATGCCTGCAACGCCCAGTTGAGCAGTTTGCTGCTTTCACTGGCGCGCGCTTCGGTAGATTCTGCACCGGCAAGAATGGAAACGATGCGGCGGTTGTTGCGTTTGCTGGAAGCAGCGAGATGGTAGCCTGCACCTTCGCTATAGCCGGTTTTCAAACCGTCGATACTGCTGTCGCGATAGAGCAGAAGGTTTCGGTTGGGCTGCTCGATATTATTGTATTTGAAAGATTTGTTTGCAAACAAAGGATAGTATTTAGGATAGTCGTTGATCAGTGCGGCTGCCAAAATGGCCAAGTCGCCAACGGTTGAAACATGGCCGTTAGAAGAAATGCCGGTCGGGTTGTTGAAGTGGGTGTGCTTCATGCCCAAGCGTTTGGCTTCTTCATTCATTTGTTTGACGAATTCGTCGATAGAGCCGTTGCCGATGGCTTCGGCAAGGGTAATGGCGGCATCGTTGGCCGATTGGATGGTTGTCCCCTTAATCAAGGAGCTGACGCTGACAGGTACTTTGGGGTCGAGGAACATACGCGAACCTTCGACCTTCCATGCGGTATTGGAAACGGTCAGCATTTGGCTTGCTTCAAGTGTACCGTTTTCTAATGCTTTAAAGGCAAGGTAGGCAGTCATCATTTGCGTCAACGCGGCAGGTTCGATAGGCGTGTCGGCATTGTTGGATGCTAAGGTTTGCTTGCTGTGTAGGTCGGTAACGATGTAGGCGGTCGCCGCGATTTCCGGCGGCGTTGTCGGGCTGTTGATGCTGTGCAGCAGCGGCTGAGTTTGAGCCTCGCTTTGTACGGCAGGTGCGGAGGCAACCGGGTCGGCGGCAAGGGCAGGAGTATTCAGGAGGGCAGCAAAAATTAAGCTAAGTAGCGTTTTTTTCATCATTGTTTGTAAATTTGAATATGAGTAGGATACTGTTATGAGGCAAACAGTTTGGCATACTAAATAGATAGTAAGCGGACATTATACCGTTTCATTCCGGCTTTGCTAAGATTTTTCTTGCCTTCAGACGGCCTCAGGGGTATGGTTTTAACTTTTTCCTCAGGCCGATTCGGCCGAATGACAATTTATTTTCGAACACTGAATACCATGAACCATCCTCTTCCTCTTTCCGATTATCTGACCCGTATTTTGACTGCTTCCGTTTATGATGTAGCCATAGAAACGCCTTTGGACTTGGCGCGCGGTCTGTCAAGCCGTCTGAACAATCAGGTTTTGCTCAAGCGCGAAGATTTGCAGCCGGTGTTTTCGTTCAAAATCCGCGGCGCGTACAACAAAATGGCGAAGCTGCCTAAAGAAGCCTTGGAGTGCGGCGTGATTGCTGCCAGCGCGGGCAACCATGCGCAGGGTGTGGCTTTATCGGCGCAATATTTGGGTTGCCGCGCCGTCATCGTGATGCCGGAAACAACGCCTAAAATCAAAATTGACGCGGTCAAGAGCCGCGGCGGCGAAGTGGTATTGAAAGGCGTGTCTTACAATGATGCCTATGATTATGCGATGGAGTTGGCAGAAAAGGAAAAGCTGACTTATATCGCGCCATTTGATGATCCGGATGTGATTGCTGGTCAGGGAACCATCGGTATGGAAATCCTCCGTCAACACCGCAATATCAATGCAATTTTTGTTCCAATTGGCGGCGGTGGTTTGGCAGCAGGCGTAGCGGCATTTATCAAACAGGTTTGCCCTGAGATTAAAGTGATTGGCGTGCAAACCGATGATTCTTGCTGTATGAAGCAATCGGTAGAAGCAGGGGAAATCGTACATTTGAAAGATGTCGGCCTGTTTTCAGACGGCACGGCGGTCAAGGTTGTCGGTGATGAAACCTTCCGCCTGTGTAAAGAGCTGCTGGACGAGATTATTACGGTCAATACGGATATGTTGTGCGGCGCGATTAAAGATATTTTTGACGATACGCGCAGCATTACCGAGCCTGCGGGCGCATTGGCACTTGCCGGCCTGAAGGCTTACGTTGCGAAAAACAATATCCAAGGCCAAAACCTGGTTGCCGTTACCAGCGGCGCCAACATGAACTTCCACCGCTTACGCCACGTTTCAGAGCGTAGTGAGCTGGGCGAGGGCAACGAAGGCATTTTCGCCGTTACCATTCCCGAAGAAAAGGGCAGCTTCCTGAAGTTTATCAATTTGTTGGGAAGCCGGAACATTACTGAGTTCAACTATCGCTACGGCAGCGATAAGAATGCGCATATTTTTGTCGGCTTGCAAACCGCCGGTGCGCAAGACTTGGCCGTCATCAGCGCACAACTGACTGAAGCAGGCCTACCCAATGTCGATTTGACCAATGATGAAATTGCCAAAATCCATATCCGTTACATGGTCGGCGGCCGTACGGAAAAAGTAGCCAACGAACGTTTGGTCAGCTTTGAATTTCCTGAGCGCCCGGGTGCGTTGTCCCGTTTCTTGAACCATATGCGTGCCGAGTGGAATATTACTTTGTTCCATTACCGCAACCATGGCGCAGACTATGGTCGTATTTTGGTCGGTATCGATGTGCCGGAAAGCGACAATGAGGCTTTTGCCGACTTCTTGGATAGCTTGGGTTATGTCTATAAAGAGGAAACCGACAATCCGGCCTATAAACTTTTCCTGGCTTAATCAGTAAGATAAAAGGCCGTCTGAAACTTTTCAGACGGCCTTGTGTTTTAAGTTTTGGATTATTTTTTGCGGAACACCAAGTCCCAAACGCCATGACCCAATCGCTTGCCTCGGGCTTCAAACTTGGTTTCAGGACGATAATCAGGCGTAGGGGCGTAATCGGCAGCCGTGTTTTGCAAAGCGTCGAAACTGCTCAAAACTTCCAGCATTTGCACGGCGTATTCTTCCCAGTCGGTCGCCATATGGACATAGCCGCCGCTTTTGAGTTTGGGCAGCAGCTTTTCAACAAACGGCACTTGTACCAAGCGGCGTTTGTTATGGCGTTTTTTGTGCCAAGGGTCAGGGAAGAAAATATGAATGCCGTCTAAAGACCCGTCTTCCAGCATCTTTTCTACTACTTCCACCGCATCATGACGCATCACGCGGATATTGGAAATGTGTTCTTCTTCAATCAGCTTCAAAATATTGCCGACGCCCGGGCCGTGAACATCAATTGCTAAAAAGTCGGTATCGGGCAGACGTTTGGCGATTTCCACTGTCGCGACGCCCATACCGAAACCGATTTCCAAAACTTTAGGATTGTCCCGTCCAAAAGCGCGGTTCAAGTCCAAAGGGGCTTCTTGGAAGTCCACACCGAATTGCGGCCACATCGTATCGATGGCGCGCTGTTGGGCCGCGGTCATATGGCCTTGACGCAAGACGAAACTGCGGATGCTGCGTTTGTGTTCTTCAGGAACGGTATTTTCGGGTGTATTTTCTGGAATGTTTTCGGACATGTTGTTTAAAATCAGTGAGAAATCAAATAAAAAGGCCGTCTGAAAGAATCAGACAACCCTGCATATAAATCGGCGTGATTATAGCGAATAAACGCTTTTCCTGAAACCTTTTAAAAAGAAGGTTTCAGACGGCCTTTTTAAGACAATACCGGTTGCGGTACTTTGTGTTGCACCGCATAAACCGCAGCTTGAACACGGCTGCTTAGGTTTAACTTACGCAACAGGTTTTGCACATGCACTTTGACGGTTGACTCTGCCAGATTCAAATGGCGGGCAATGATTTTGTTGCTGTGTCCGGCGGCAAGATAGCCCAAGATTTCCATCTCGCGCGGAGTCAGTTGCTCCAGCAGATGGTCGGAGCGGGAAGGAGATGGGGAAATCAGCGATTGCACCAAGCGGCTGGTCATTTCTGGAGAGAAGACATTGTCACCATCGACAGCTTTACGGATGCTTTCCAACAGGAAGTCGGCGTTGATGTTTTTCAGCAAAAAGCCTTTTGCACCCATACGCATACATTCGGTCAAATCGTCGCTGTCTTCGGAAACAGTCAGCATGATGACGGTCAGCTGCGGATTGCTACTTAAAATTTGAGCCAATGCTTCGCGGCCGTTCATGACCGGCATATCCAAGTCCAGCAAAACCACATCAGGCTTGAGCTGCTCAACCATTTTTACGCCGGCCAGGCCGTCTGAAGCTTCGCCGACGACTTCAAAATCAGGCTGGCGCGAAAGCAAGGCCTTGATACCGCTGCGAAATAGGGTGTGGTCGTCAATAAGGGTAATTTTAATCGTCATGATGCTGTTCTCATTTGTTGCGGCAAAGTCAGCATAACCGCCGTACCTTGCCCAATCTGCGATGTAATGGCCAATTCTGCGTTAATCCGTTGGGCCCGTTCCTGCATAATGCCCAAGCCGACATGTTCGCCTGAAGGCCGGTTTGATAGGTGTTCTTTATTAAAGCCTGCGCCGTCGTCCCGAATCGTCATGACAAAATCGCCGTGGTTGGCAATTTCGACGCTGACATGTTGCGCACGCGCGTGCTTCCGAATATTGGACAGGCTTTCCTGCAAGATGAAGATGATCTGCAAATGCTCATCATAATTCAAAGCCTGCCCGTCGTCCTGCCATTTTAAATCAACTGGAATACCGGTTTGTCGTTCAAAACGCGCCAGCAGCGATTCTACCGCTTCAGGAAAATCTTTATTACTGATTTTGGTGCGGAAATTCATCAAAAGTTCGCGTACGTCTTCGTAGCATTCCTGTACGCCGTCTTTGATGAAGCCGATATTTTCTTCAGCCTGCTCGCGTTGGTCTGAGGCAAACGCGCTTTCCAGCATTTGTACCTGCAAATTCAAAAAGGTCAAAGCTTGCGCGATGCTGTCATGCAAACCTTGCGCAATCAAGTTACGCTCCTGCAAGACTGCAAGCAGGCGGCGCTCTTGTTCCATGCGGTTGTTGGCGATGGAGATGCCCAGTTGTCCGCTTAAAGTATGCAGCAGTTTTTCGTCTTGCTCATCAGGCATATGGCCGTCTGAAAAATATAGGGTCAATACGCCGAGCTGTTCGTCTTGATAAACGATCGGAAATTCTACACGATTTCCTTCTTCGGTTTCACCGACGCTTGCCGACAAATCAGAACGTTTCCGCTCCTCATCGGAAAGATATACCGTACCGCCCAAAGCGGAAAACGCCGGCAGAATCTGAGTTAAAAATTCTTCTGCCGCCTGTTGCGGCGTAAAGGTTTGGTGCAGATTGCGCGTGGTTTGGTAGAGCAGGGTCAAATCACGGTTTTGCCGTGCCAAGTCTTGGGTTTGTTTGGCAACTTGTCCTTCCAAGTCTGTATAAAGCGTATGCAGACGGCGGCTCATTTGGTTGAAACCCTTGCTTACTTGGGCAAACTCACGGATCTGGTCTGTCTCGATTTGTACGCCGAAATGTCCTTTGCTGATGGTCTCTACACCATCGCGCAGTTTTTCCAAGGGCCGGATAACCCATGAATAATGCCAAACAATCATCAAGCCGGCAGCCACAACAATCATCAGCATCATGGCCATTTGAAAGCGGCGCAGCCACAAGGTATTTTGCTCGTTGGCATTTTCCATCGCCTGTAAAAACAGCTCGATGTTGCCGGCAAAACGATACAGGCCGATTTGGGTCGGACGCTCGTAATGTTGCAAAGACGGCTTGATATTGGATTCCCAATCAATCAACAGCATCGATTGAATCAAGTCGTAAGCCAACGGCATTTGAGACGGAATCAGCGGATGAATGGCATCGCTTTGCGTCACATTGGCCAGCGTACGCTCAAATTCTTTGATTTGGTTGTCAATTTGCGCATTGGGTGTTCGGACGCTTGCCATATAAGCCAAACGGTACACCTGCATTTTCAAACTGCCCGCATCTTCAATCGTTTTGGCTGCGCTTTCCAAACGCCAAGAAAGCAGCAGGGTAAAGACAATCGACAAAAACGCCGAACTAACCCATAAAAAAGTCAGCAGTTTTAAACGCGAAGACAGGCTCAGGCCGTCTGAAGATCCGGAGAATAATCGCATAAAGCACGCAGGGAACTAATCCGATAATCTTATAAAAATATCATTCTTTCGGCCTATAAACAACCTGTCTAAAATAATTGTATGGTTATGATAAGAAAAAACAGGGGTTTAATGTAAAATCATGTTATGATAAAATTCATCTCAAGTGAATTAAATCATAAAAATAAGGTTTCAGACGGCCTGAAACCTTGAAACTTATCCAATAAACACAATATCTTGAACCACACTCCATACTCTGCTTCTCAAAGGACTACCAAAATGAAAATTTTCGCACTGATATTGGCCGGCGGGCAGGGAAGCCGGATGGGAGGTGTCGATAAGGGGTTGGTGCAATGGCACAACAAAGCCTTGATAGATCATGTCATTGAAAAAATCCGCCCCCAAGTCAGCCATATCGCCATCAGTGCCAACCGCAACCTTGAATCTTACGCCCAACGCAGCGCGCATGTTTTCTCGGATGCGCGCCAATGGCAGCATTACGGCCCTCTAGCCGCCTTATGTACTGCCGCCAACGATTTGCAAATTGCTACTGCAGACTGGCTGCTTATCGTCTCCTGCGATATGCCCCGCCTGCCTGAAAACTTGGTTTCCCAGTTTGAGACTATCGCGCGGCGTACGCCATTGTGCAATGCGTTTTATGTGGAGACTCCTGCCAGACCTCATTACAGCGTAATGTTTATCCGGCCGCAAATCCTGCAAAGCACCGTGCCATACCTTTATTCAGGAATGCGCAGCATCCGCGGCTGGTTGCAGCAACAGCGCGCGCGAGTTGTCCATTTCCCTCATGAACAGGATTTTATCAGCTACAACACGGAAAACGATTTGGCTCAGCCTTTGTAGTTGGGTAGGTAGAAGCAATAAGTCTCTGATGAACTGAATTGTTTTGCAATAAAGTATTTTATAAAAGCTTTAGGCCGTCTGAACAACAAACAGACGGCCTTTGTTTTGTCATTTTAGAGTTAAATGAATTATAGGCAACCGGCAAAGTTTTCTGCTGCCAATGGTTCCCTGCCTAGTAAAGCTGCAAAATCAGAATAGTTGGCGCATGAGCCTTGCTTGAGTAGGGCGAAGCTGTCGCGGCTGATAATGCCGTTGCTGAGGAAGTTTGCCAACGGTAGCGCTGGATCAATCAGGCGTAGGGGGAAAGGCAAAATGCGTTGTCGCGGTTTATGGTGCAGGGTTTGGCGGATGGTGGTCAGGTATTCCGCCAAGGTCAGCGTTTGGCTGCCGGTCATATTGATGATGCTATGGTCGGGGTCGGTTTGGACGGCAAGTTTTGCCAAGCCTTCGGCAACATCGACAAGATGTACGGGCTGCAAATGAAAGCGTCCGCCTTCCGGTAGAGGAAGCAAAGGGAGGCGGGCTAGTTTGATGAATAGTTCGCAACTGGTTCCTCCTCGCCCATATACGACGGATGGTCTGGCTATGGTAGTCGGTATGCCGCTTTGATTAATGGCATCATCGCCACGTCCTTTGCTGCCGACAAAGTTGATGGGTTGAGATGGGTCGGCACCCAGTGCGGATAGTTGCACCCAGCGTTTTATGCCTGCTGATTTTGCCCATGCAGCGAGCTGTCTGGGCGTGTGGTGGTGTACGGTTTCGAGTATTTCGGCATGACGGCTCATGATGCCTATGCCGTTGATGAGGATGTCTTGCCCCTCTAATAAACGGCGTACGGCGGTTTCGTCGGGATGAAGAAAATCGAAGGCGCGGCGGTCGGGCGTGCAGACTTGATAACCTTGTTCTTTGAGGATTTGAACGGTACGGCTGCCGATAAAGCCGCTGCCTCCGAAAATGATGATGTTCATATGTTTTTCTTTATATTGTTGTTGAGGCCGTCTGAAAACCTTTAAATCGGTTTCATCACCATCAGGAAGTAAATTACGATAGTGGCGCAAAAGGCAGGGTAGCCGAGCAATTCCCAGCGTCTGGCGTAACGCCAGTATGGCTCCGGAATGGTGTCTGTGTTTTCTTTATGCGCTTTTTCTGCAATCTTGGCCATACGGATTTGCAGCCAGACAACGGGCAGCCAGCAAATACCTGAAAAGATGTATAAGGCAAGCGTCATCCATACCCAATTTTGTTCCAGCATGGTGGCAACAGTGTAGCCGCGTTCATACAGCATCCATAAGCCGGATAAGGGTTGGAAAATGACGGCAGGGGTTGTAAACCACCAATCTGCTTTGATGACCCAATGCGAGACGACCGACTGCGCGGCAACCGAACCGCTGCGGTTTGCCCAAAAGAGGTAAAACGCTGTACCAAAGCCGGTGCCGACCATTAAGGTAGCTGAGATGATGTGCAGGGTTTTAACGATTAAATAGGTGTTCATTTTTATCTCCTACGGATTGATACAGGAAAAATAAAGTAGCCATAATCGGCAGGTTTTTTACCAAAGGCGCAAATGGATGCGCCCACATTTCGGGCAGTCTGAAGGCAATGATCAGGCTGTATGCCGCGACGGTTAGCAGTTGCAGCAGCCATATTTCGGAACGGGAGCGGAGGCGGCTGAAGCATAAAAAGGCAAAACCGATATCCAATAGTGAAGCGGCAATTAATATCGGCCATTGCAACGGATCGGGAATGCCGACCGAATGCAGCAAATCCAATGACATTTCAGGCATGAAAAGCAGAGGCTGAGTACCACTCCAGAGCCATAGCAGTCCCATCGAGTAAGGCAGGTAAGCGGGGAGGGTATGTGTAGCGTGGTCGGACATGCTGGTTTCCTAATTTGTTTTAGTGTTCAAATATATATTCTATCTGTAATTTCTATAATTTCTGTCAAAAGAGAAATTATAGGATAAAAAATTTTAGATAGGCTTTTGGATTATTTCTTTAGGAGGGAAATCCATATCCAGTGATTCAAAATCTACCAAAGAACATCAAGCTTCAGATAAATATGTCCATGCAAGGCTGCCATGAATATGTTTCCGTATCCTAAATAGGATTGGCTATGTTTATTGAGAACAAGTCCATTGCCATCATCGGAAAAATTTTTGTATTCCAGCGCCTATTTTCAAAATTTTTACCATGGTTGAAGTAGAAAGCTTCAGCATTTCATTTGCCCACACGGTCAGCGTACTAATGAAATCATGGGTTTGTTGGATTCGCTGCTTGGCAGTTTCATTTTCCTGACTAAATTCAGGGCTGTCGATCAGGCTTTGCAAAAATTGCCGCGTCGGTTCGATTTCACGCTGCATACGCACTTCTGCAATAGTACGGAACAAAGTCCAGACATCATCCGAAGTTTCAAAATGATCGCGCCTATCGCCCAAGATATGCACGGTATGTACCAGTCTCAGGTTTTGCAACTCTTTAATACTGTTGCTGACATTGGAGCGCGCCACGCCGAGCGTTTCGGTAATTTCCTCGGCATTCATCGGCCTGCCTAAGATGTAGAGCAGGGCATGGATTTGCGCAACGGTACGGTTGACGCCCCATTTGGTACCCATTTCACCCCAATGGAGGATAAATTTTTCAGTGGTCGGATTCAGTTTCATAGTGATAGTATTCTATTTTTATCTTTTATTTCTGTCAATACAGAAATGAAGAAATTTGGCGTATGAAGTAAAAATGTTCAGACGGTCTTTTAATGCATTTTTCTAAATACATCAATGGTACATCCAACTTTGTCAGCTATTATTTCCTATTAGTAAAAGATATTGTTCGTAAACCGGTATTTTTTGAATAAAAATTTATCCGTACAATCTGCTGTATCCGATAACGAGGAGCAGAACATGAAAAAAATGCCTGTATTGTTTGTTGGGCATGGTAGTCCGATGAATGTGTTGGATAAAGAAAACCCGTTCAATCAGAATTTCAGCCTAATTACGCAAAAGTTTGCCAAACCAAAAGCCATTTTGATGATTTTAGCGCATTGGTACAGCAGCCGTTTGCAGGTGACATCAGGTCAACACCCTGAAATGATTTACGATTTCTACGGCTTTCCAGATGAACTTAGCCAAGTACAATATCCCGCACCCGGTTCGCCTGTATTGGCGGAGCAAGTGCGGTCGTTATTGCAGCCGGAAAATGTCGAGTTGAACCCAACGCGTGGTTTTGATCATGGCGCATGGGCGGTGTTGAAATTTCTCTATCCCGATGCCGATATTTCTGTGGTACAACTTAGCCTTAACCGTTTGCAATCGGCAGAATGGCATTTCAACTTGGCGAAAAAATTAGCTCCTTTGTGAGAACAAGGCGTGCTGATTATCGGCAGCGGCAATAAGCCTGTAAGCTTTGAATGTAAATAATTTTGGTAGAACTATCGGCTAGATTTGAAGATGATTTGCAAGGACTTTTTAAAAATTGACTGCTCTTTAAAATAAAAAAGGCCGTCTGAACAACAGACGGCCATATATCTGATAGAGTGGACTTTCTTAAAACAGATTGACACTCAGATGGCTTAGGTGCCGCATTGGCCATTCGCAAGCCAAACTCTTGTCTCCACTGATCTGAGAAGGATTAAGAGGATTGGTTACAATAGTGGCTGAAGAAGAGCCTATTACTAATGGTGGAAATCATTGAAATAAATTTCATAATTTACTCTGTTATTTAATGGAATTAGTAAAGGGAGGTATCTGAATTTTTAGACGGTCTTTGCCTATCAAAATCTGGGCAATGAACAGCCCTCGTTTGCAAAAATAGAACATTGAGAGCTGCCAGACGCTTTGCATTTCCTTAAGGCATCGGCCTCCGCAAGGCCAGGGTCTCCTGTACCTGCAAAGGCAGCCCATTTTTTACCAGACTTTCCTTCGGCAACAGCAATACAACTATTTCGAACCCAAACGTATACTTTACATGGCGCATTACTCCCTCCTCGTTCACACGTCTTAATAGCTTGTGCTTTAGCAGCTTCAAGTGATTCCATGTCAATTGCACCACCTGATTTACCGGTCTTTGCGTTAGTTGCCCAAGCACCGTATCTTGAAGGTACATCAATATTGATAATTTCCGTAGTCCGTCTCTGTTGGTGATGACCAGACGAACCACAATTGGGATTGTAGCCATACCCACACAATGCCGAATTGTTTTGCAATGCACCTCTGGTCACGTCATATCCATAAGTATTAATGCTTGCTAGTCCTAGCAGTATAAAAAGCATTTTTTTCATCAAATTATCCAATCTTTTTTGTTCAAATATTTTAGTCTTCAAATATAGAAATACTAGATTGGTGTATTTCCTTTACCAGGCTGACTGGGTTGTTTCATGGCATCAGTAGTTGTTCCTCCAGGTTTAGTACCTCCTGTTGTCCAGGAAGAATCATGGTTATTATTTGTTTTTGGAATTACGTTAGAATTTACTAAATTATTCTGCACATTATAATTAGCCTGTCTACTTACTCCACCATCCATATGCGGTGGTGTACCTTGTCCTTGGGGATTGTTCCAACGGTCAACTGCAGAATAAGGAGTAAAGCTTGACATCACCCCATTAAACCACATACCGGCCATAGGCGGAACAACAATCAATAAAGTTGATAAAATTAAGCCCAAGCCCAGCTGTTGGGTTATCGAGTACATTAGGCCGGAAGCCCTTTCTCCCATAAGGAGGTCTGTTGCTTTATCGGAAGTCAGCAGGGCGGCAGAAATATTACTTACCAAATCCATACTAATGTCTGCCATTACTGCCAGCAATACACTGGAGAAGATGGTTGCCAAACCATAATACAACCACTTTTGGAAGAGTGGGGCAGTTTTCTTAAACATCAGGCTGAGTATGAATAATGGTGCAAATCCGATAAACAAAGACATGGCGATACGGTAAACAATCAACATTGTACCGGCTACAACGCCAGGCCCAGCACCTCCAACACCGGCAAACCAACGCATTTGTTGGACAGTAGCCTCAACCGAAGGATCATCAGCGGTATCTACGCTATTGATAAGCCCCATCATACTTTGTGTGGCAGTGATATTTAAGTCAATTTTACATCCTATAAAGCTTTCAGTACTTTTAGTCAAACATTTACTACCTGCATCACCGTCACCAGTCATAATTTGGGAAATGCCGTCTGACAGATCATTTGTCAATGTGCGGATGGCAAAGGTGCTACTAGAAGCAATACCCAATGCAATGAGTAGAATAATATAATTCTTACCCAAGCTGTACACAAATCCTTTTAAACCTTCCTGGCTTCTACCAGTTGCTATAAGATAACCTTGAACCATAATCCAAAGCGTAAGTAAGGCGACGACAATAGTCAATGCTAATGTAAGGTTTTTGGAAAGCATATGCTCGGTCAAAAATTCTATTCGAGCATAAATATAGTCACGGATGCTGGTATAGAGCAAAAGTTCAGTCATTTTTTCACCTTATCGAACGTAATTCTTATTGGATTTGGTTGCAGTTTCTCCGCGCAGAGCTTCTGCTTTATCTTTATAGTCCTTTGTTTGGTATTTAAGCGTGGCAATAACTGCACCTTGGGCAATTGTACGTGCTGTATTAGTGCTACGAATTTGATCTTTAGCAACTTCTACACGAGCCTTTTGCAGTACATCCTGTTGCATATCCAACATTTTGAGCTCTTGTTCATAAATTTTTAGTTGATTTTCAAAGTTTTGAATATAGGCTAGAATTTCTTGTTGTTTACTTTCAGCTTTTGCTGAAGAATTAGATTGTTGGCGTATGCTTTCATATTCGGAAACCATAGCATCCAATCTTGAAAAATTACGCTTAATCATTTTATCCATTCTATCGTATATATTAACTTTTTTAATTTCAATATCAAGAGTTTGTTTACATAAAGCTCGGGATTGGCTATTGCCTAAACTGGTACAACGTTGTTGACGTTTTTTTAACAACTCCTCTAGGTCTTTCATAGTGAATTTATCATTAAATTCAATACCCAATAATTTACGGATTCCGCCTCGAATATAATTATCTAAATTGGCTTTCCAATTCTGCAATTCTTTTGCCCATTGAATGACTTCTTTTGCCCTTTGGGCCGTTGTTAAAGCAAATTCAATTGCGCGCTGTCCTGCTGCAACACCGTCAACCCATGCCATAGAAGTTATAGGTTGTATTAAAAGGGTTGCCATCAATACTGAAACAATCGTCTGTTTCGTCTTGCTTTTCATCATCATTAAATCTTTCTTAAATTAATTTAATACTTTAAAACCTTTCCTAAGGCTATTTGAATCAGTTGACTTCTTCAGACAGATGCCTAGGATTTTTTTAGCTGTGTTGGCTTACTCCGCATTGCGCATTATATTGGTTGCAGTCTTCTTACCTGAGCCTTTGCGTTCTTCATAGAATGTCTGCAACCAATCTTGTGGTTTTACTGCATCAATACCGACGCCTAAATGTTCAGCTGCGTTCTTGATGATATTGTCCATGATATCAATGTTGTCAGTACTGGCGGAAATGACTGCCAGTTCATCATCAAATCCACGCAGATTAAGCTGGCATACTGCCGACGCATGACCCTGTTTGACCAAGAAACAGCGGCTACGCTCATCTAGGCTTTTGACAACTTGAAACTCGGAGTCAGTCAGCTTTAATCCGTCAATATAGTCTTTTTTGTCGGCATTTGGATTAGGCAGTAGTATCATGGTGGCGGTCTGTTCAATCAGTGCAGCAGAAATGTCGCTTTTGAGGGCGTCTTCCGGTGACTGGGTAGCGAAGATACCCATACCGTTTTGTTTACGGATGGTTTTTTGTTTGTTTTTGGCAAACTCTTTCAAACCACCTTCGCCATCGAGGATTTTCCAGAACTCATCCATGATGTAGATGAAACGGCGACCATCGATAAGCTCCTCCATCCGATGGATAAGATAGCCGATAACTGGATCGCGTACCTGAGGGTTTTCAATCACATCGGTGTAGTCAAAGCCAATGATGTTGGCTCCACTGAAGTCGATTTTATCCTGAGGGTTATCAAACACCCAACCAAGGCTGTTTCCACGAGTCCATTTGCGAATATTGGCATAGAGAGAATCATCGCCAGTATTGGGGAGAGATTTTTGGAAGTTGGAAATACTGCGCAGCGCTGGTGGGGTATCAAGCATGGCTCGCACGGCGCGCAGGATGTCGTCGTCTTCTGCTGCTGAATAGTGTGCTTTGCCACCCAGTTGCTTCATAAGGCCACAGAGGAATTGGACATTTGCCTCTGTATTTTCGCATTGGAAGGGGTTAAAGCCAGTCGGCTGACCGCTTTCCAGTGCCATATAGGCACCACCACAGGCTCTGACGAAGATTTCGGCACCACGGTCTTTGTCAAAGAAGAAGATGGTAGGTTTTGGATCGTATTTCTGTACCTGGCTGAGGAGGAAGTTGATGAGAGCCGTCTTACCGGTACCGGATTTACCAATGACCATAGTATTGGCAATGGCTTTTTCACCTTCGGAGTCTTCACCTTCAAGGGTTGCATGGAAGTTGAAGTAGTAAGGCTGACCATTGGTTGTTTGAAGAACAGTAACACATTGCCCCCATGGGTTGCCCTCACGTTTGCCAGTAGCAAAGTTATGGAGGGGGCAAAGGCCCAAGAAATTTAAAGATGAGAGGTTGGCGATACGGGTGCGGTACTTCCAGTTACCTGGAAGTTGGGCATAATATGCGGCACAGACGGCCAAGTCTTCTTTAGTCGTTACAAAGCCGGCATTGGAAAGTTCGGCTCGAGCAGAGGCAATGTTTTGGGAAAGCTGCTCTTGGCTGTCGGCATAGATAGCAAGGCTAAAATGGTAGCCGCCAAGAACGAAATTGCCAGATGCGAGCTGATCCATTGCATGGTCGAGTTCTGCAATTTGGGTAAAGGATTTGTCGCCGGAAGAGATCATCATACCACGAGTGCGCTCGAGTGTTTTCATAGCATCGTATCGGCTCATAGGGCTGAAGCTATGGGTGATGACGTATTCAACATCCAAATATTTGAGACCATTCAGTATCCCAGGGTAGGTACTATCAGGATATTCTTTAAGATTAAGTATGGCACCGTAGTGGTTTTTACCCTCCGGAGTACGGACGATATAGTCGCCGGTTTTAGCAGAAAAAAGATGTCTGCTAAGGGGTAAGTAGTTGTAAACAGGTGCAGGAAGAACAGGAACTGGCTCGTTAACACGGTTAAGAATGTAACCGAAAAGTTCAAGTGTTTCGGAAAACACAGCCCCGTTTTTGCCTTCGTACATACCAAGTCGGTATGGATGGTAGTCTTTTAGAACAGCTTCAAGGTTGGTTGCCAATTCGTTGAGTGTACCAATAGCTTGTTCCTGTTCGGCTTTGAGACGATCGATATTGCCCGATTTATCAACGAATTTTTTACCGTCAACAACTGGGCGATAGATCATGGTCAAGTAAAGCTCGTTATTCATGAGCTTTTCTTGAGAAAGTCGAGAGAAATAACGATCCGAGAGGCTTTGGTTGAAAGACTCTTGAAATTGAGGACGCAAATCGATACTGCGATGGCGTCGAATGTCATGCACCCAAAAGGCAACATTTACATAGTCCGGTGCACGCAAGGATTGGAGCAGACGGTTAAATGTATTGTGTTTGTGTTCAAGCTCCCATTCTTCACGGCCTACGAAGGGAAGGCCAGAGAGATGCCATGTTGTTAGGTAGTCGCCACCACTAGTTTTAACGATAGTTGGCGAGACATGAGTGGAAAGGGATACGAATTGACTGATTGATGCGTCAGGAGTAAACATTTTGCTTATTTTTTGTGTTGTAACGCCCCGATAGGTAAGTATACCTATCGGGTGTTTTGTTGTCATTGTTTGGGAGGAGTTCTACGGTATTCGTTGGGAGAGAAGCACCATGTATCAGGAAACTCTTCTCGGTTTCGAGCTTTAAGTCTGAACTTCAGACGCAGGCCAAGAAAGCGAAAAATCATATCATCCCTCTTGGCCATTTGCCTCATAATTAGGATGATAAAGGGTATGGTCAACAAAAAAAACATATTGAAGTACATGCCCATCAGCAATCCTGATCCGGCCCCTACAAAAAAAGGTATATAAGGAACACCTAGAAAGGTAGCCGGTCGCGTACATCCTCGAAAAACGATGTTCTTCTGCATGGTGTTTCTTATGCAAAAAATTGCATTACTTGCATCATGATTGCTGTTTTAGTAGCAGAACAAGAATCTGCATTACCAACCAGCATTTTTGCAATTTGACCCGCTGCGCCAATCAGTACGCCACCAATTAAAATAGGAGCAACGTCGGAAATACGTTTGTGCGCAAAAGCAATTTGATAACCGGCAAAAATAATGGCAATGGTTACAACAGCAACAGACATTAGATTTAATACGGTATGAATATTTCTAATAAATGTACAAGCGCCACCACCTTCTTTAGTAAAGTCAGGATCTCCTCCTGCTGCTAGCCCCACTGTAGGTGCCAAAAATGCTGCGGCAACAAAAGCTGCTGTTGCAACGTTTTCAGCAGTAAAGAGGGATTTTTTTTGAATTTGAGTGTTTTTCATTTGAAATTTCCTTATGTTTATTACAGGTTGATGTGGAAAAAAATCGTATTGTCTAGAAGATTGCTGCACTATCTGTATAAATATTGCTTTGCAGTCGCGCAGCATTATTGCCTTGTAGATGATATTCGTTTTTTGGGGCAGTAGCCAGATATGAGTGTGGATTAGTGATAGCTGTCAATGTTTGGCGGTTAGGCTGTTGTGCCGTCATTTGCGTCATAGGAGGAAGAGCACTTGCGGCATTGTTGATGACAGGAATAGCATTCTGCGGTAAAACTTTTTTTCTATGCCCCATTGAGGAAAAAATTTTCTGTACATATCCATGCTTATAGCCAGTTACAAAGTTACCGGAGTAATAGCAGCTGAAAGATTTACCCCAGTCTTTTGCACGATTGTAGCATTCACGCAATATGCGTGAGCCAGCCTTAACATTCGGACATGCTTGGAATGCGTGTTCGTAGGAATGCAATCCATATTTTTTTAAGTTGTATCGGTTGACTTGAGCCAATCCCAAGGAGAAGTTAAATCCTTTTTCTTCCAACATTTTGGCTGTGGCAACTGCTTCAGCCAAATTTTTTGGTTGTCTCTGCAAGCGGCCACCTACAACACCTATCGCGTATGGATTACCTGAGGATTCAACCTTCACAACATGGTGCATGACGTCATGAGGAACAGCTAAGTCAGTGCAGGAAAAAAACATGATGTAGAGATGAAAATATGAATTTGTATTGACTCGAAATTTAGCACAGATTAAAATAATTAACAAGATTTTAATCAATAAAAATGATCAAACATAACTTATGATTGAAATATTTGAGATGTTATGATTATAACTAGAGTTATTATACAAGGTGTTATGTATGCTTTTTTTTAGAACGATGCTACTGTCTGTTAGCGTGCTAATGGCGGGTTGTGCAAACCAATCTGCTCCAAATTTTCCGAATTCATGGAAAAAAATAAATGAACTGCCGGATCAGGTAACTGAAATTCCTCTTATTAAACCTCATGTTTATCAGGTAACGCAACTTGATACAACTGTAAAAGGTTTGTTAGAGCGTTGGGGTGAAGAGGCAAAAATGCCTGTTGTTTACGACCATACGCTTGATTTTACATTATATAAGAAGGTGTTGGCTGTGCGAAATGCCAATCTTGCAAATGCGTTAGATGAATTAACTAAACTTTATGAGGATAAGGGAATGATTTTTTATACTCAAAATGGTGTCATTATGGCGCATAAGAAAATGGGGAATGCTGTAATAAAAAGCAGTGAAAAGAAAAAACATGAGAAATTAGTAAAAACTGATGTAAAAACTCAAAACTAAAATGGAAACATATGTTTAATTCAAATAAAAATGCTGCCAGTGGCAATATTCAAAAAGCTGTAAAAAAATCTTTGGATTTTGAAACGACTTTGGTAGATATCCGTAAGAAAAGTGAGAAAAGGGCATGGGTAGTTGCCGGTGTTTCTACTTTTTCTTCTTTATGTCTACTTGGAGGGATATTTTATATCTTACCATTGAAAGAAAAAGAACCTTATCTTGTCATGGCTGATGTTTATACAGGACAGGCAACAGTTGCTAAACTGGTTGGTGATTGGAATAATTTAGATATTACTAAAAATGAGGCAGTAAATAAGAGTAATATTTCTAACTTTATTATCGCAAGAGAATCTTTTGATAGTCAAATTATTTATGATAATGATTGGGCTACCGTGTATTCTATGTCGGTGCCAAGTGTGTCTGACAGTTATCGTAATCTAATGAATAAAGGTAACCCTAATAGTCCATTCAATATTTATGGTTCTACACAATCAGTTCGCGTTAAAATTTTGAGTATTGTTCTGAATAATAGTGGAAAGGCTGATGGGCGTGATGCCAGTGCAACAGTTAGATTCCAAAGGTTTTTATTAAATAAAAGTACAGGTATGTCAACATTTATTGATAGTAATGTTGCCACTCTAACCTATACTTATAATAGCAATTTGAAGATGGATGAAAAGTATAGGTTGAAAAATCCCTTGGGATTCCAAGTGCTGTCTTATCGTGTTGATCCTGATGCTAGTGAATCCCCTGTTCAAGATCTGTCCTCAGATTATCTTTCTGGTGGAATATCACAAGAAAAGCAGACACAACGACAAATACAAAGTGTACCTCAATCAGAAGTTCCTACATCTGTAGACAATGCTGTCCCCGGTACTTCTCCTATATCTGTTGAAAGTGGGAATTAATAATGTTGAAAAAAATAGTTTTATTAGCAACAGCAACTTTGCTATTTCAAGAAAGCGTCTATGCTGCAGCCATTCAAGAATATACGTTTCAAGAAAATACAACATATCCTGTTTATACTGCACAGGGTGTGGTTACACAAATTGAACTTGATCCTCGTGAAAAGGTAAAAGATTTTGGTGCTGGCCTGAGTGATGGTTGGGACTTGGTGCGCCGAGAAAATGTATTTTATCTCCGTCCGAAATCTGATGCGGCTGACACGAATCTTATTGTACGTACTCAGACGCATCAATATATTTTTGAACTTAAAGTCATGAAGAATGTTGTCGGTAACTTACTTGATGCATCAACTAAAGGAGTAAATTATCAAGTTAAATTCAGATACCCTGACTCTACAGATTTCAGTCTTCGGGCTACTACTTTAGCTGGTTATAGTCTGAAATATGATTCTTCTAAAAATTACAATACTAATTATGATGTGGCAGCACATGATAAGTCTCGTTGGTTGGTTCCTTTAAAAGTTTATGATGATGGTATGTTTACATATGTATATTTGAATAAGGGTAAATTTACTGGAGATTTTCCTACTGTTTATGGGAGAAAATCAGAAAAAGGTGCTGAATTTGTCTTGAATAGCAATGTTGAAGGTAATGTGATTATTGTCCATGGAACTTATCCGTTTTTAGTTTTGAGACATGGAAATGATGTAGTTGGATTGAGGAGAAATTAAGAATGTCTGATAAGCTGAATAATGAGCACCACGAAGATAGCGAATCATCGAAAAACTTGTATTCAAGCCAATATGAGCAAGAACAATTGGCAGGTCTTGAGGAAAATGCTCCTCAGCTGAATACTCCGATTGATCGTACCGTCAACAAAAAAGCAATTGCTTTTATTATAGCGGCGGGTTTTGGTTTAGCTGGGTTAGGAGCATTTGCCTATCATCAATTCAGTGATTCTGAGGAAGCTCCTCCTCCATCACGCCCTGAGGTAGTTAGTGTTCCAGATCTTCCAGATCCGGAGCCTCAAGTTATGGAAACTCCACCGGTCGCATTGTTGGATGAAAAACAGCCTGATCCGGAAACTCCTACAACCACTGAGATTTCTGAGTCCAAAATGGTACCAATAGAAATACCCTCATCACCTTCGGTAGAGACTCCTCCATCTATGACTTCTAATATTCCTGTAGAGTCTGTCATGCCAGCAGGAAATATGTATGCTAATAATATGAATTCTGCATTTGTTCAAGATGGAGAGGCTGCCCAGAAAGAATCGGGAGCAAGTATAGCTCAAGCTAATGCTGTTCGTTATATGCATAACAGGGATAAATTACTTCTACAGGGTACTTATTTGCGCTGTGTATTAGAGACTAAAATTGTTTCTGAAGTAAAAGGATTTACATCTTGTATCATCACTGAGCCTGTATACTCTGCCAGTGGAAAATATCTCTTATTGCCGAAAGGTTCGAAGGTAATGGGACAATACGGTTCTAGCAATCCTACTGGTCCACGGATGGAGATTATCTGGAATCGAGTTATAACACCAGAAGGCGTTGATGTAACACTGGAATCTCCTGGAGTAGATAATTTAGGAGCTGCTGGGCATGTTGGTAAATTTAAGTCTCATTGGGGATCACGTTTGGCATCAGCTTTATTGATTAGTATGATTTCTGATGCTTTTAAATATGCTGCTACTGAATATGGCCCACAAGGACAAACGGTTACAACCAGCTCATCAACTACCACTAATCCTTACGAGAGTGAAACAGCCAATACATTGAAGCAACAGGCTATCAATCAACTTGAGCGAAATAATGCTCGTCCCAATACAGTAACGATCAATCAAGGGACCTTGATTAATATTTATACTGCCCAGGATATTGATTTCAGTTCGGTTATGCAGTAATTTTAAGGGCCGTCTGTTTTTTCAGACGGCCTAATTATTATGCTTTCATCACAAAGAGGAATTATTGATAAAGCCTCTTGTTCTAATACAGTCTATAGCCCTATTGTTAAATATAGTGCTAAGAGTTTGTATATAGAGGTGTATCATAATTATGATGCAATAGGCGTAAACTTATTTCAAAAATATTTAGTTCAAATATACAGTAAAACTGCTAAGGATAGCACTAAAAGAGAGTGATAAATTTCTCATAATACACATCAGTAGAACTGAGCTTTCTCTCATTACCTTAGGCTGTCTGAAAACTAATATCTTCACTAGAAATCTAAAACAATCTATTCCTTTGACTTACAGGTATTGAAATGACTCTAAAAAACAAATCTATTATTACGGTAGTTTTACTATTAATTTCTTTCATATTAGGCTGTTACCTTTCAGGCTTTATCCTGCTGCAATGGTTAGGCTTAGATAAAACGCCCTTACTACTTACAACATGGTTCAAATACTATAATACGTTGGATATTCCTCAGGTTGCTAAATATTCACTGCAAATTAAAACATCAGGAATTGTTGGATTTGGTTTTACTTTTCTGATTGGTTTGCTTGGTTTAATTCCTATTTGGCGTACAGCTTCCCAAAGTCTTCATGGGGAAGCACGATTTGCCGGGATGGCTGATTTGACAAAAGCAGGATTTTTCAAACAAACGGATACTTCAATTGTTGTCGGTAAATACAACGGCAAATTGTTACATTACAATGGCCAGCAATTCGCATTGTTGGCAGCTCCAACACGTTCGGGTAAAGGTGTCGGCATCGTTATTCCGAACTTGTTAAGTTATAAAGGATCGGTAGTAGTTTTGGACATCAAACAGGAGAACTTTAATTTGACTAGCGGCTACCGCAAAGAAGTATTAGGTCAGGAAGTCTATTTGTTCAACCCGTTTGCCGAAGATGGAAGGACGCACCGTTGGAATCCGTTTACCTATGTTTCTTCCGATCCTGACCAGCGAGTATCGGATTTAATGTCGATAGCTGCAATGCTATATCCTGATGGGGATAGTCGTGATAAGTTTTGGGTAGCGCAGGCAAGAAATGCGTTTTTGGCGTTTTCACTTTATTGTTTTGATGAGCATGAAGCAATGGCTGATTTTCCAATAGAGGGTAAAGAAAATGAGCCGGCTTGTACCTTGGGAAAAATATACCGCCTTTCATCAGGTAATGGAACAGAACTTAAGGAATACTTTACTTCTCTATCACAACAACCATACCTCAGCGAGGCTACAAAAACTGCTTTTTCCGGTTTAATCTCTCAAGAAAAAGAAACTTTCGGTTCTATCATGGGTACATTTAAAGAACCTTTAAACCCATGGATTAATCCCGTCATTGATGCCGCCACTTCCGCTGATGATTTTCTGTTGACTGACGTACGTAAAAAGAAAATGACTGTTTATATCGGCATTCTTCCTAACAAACTTGCTGAATCAAGAGTCATTGTTAACCTCTTTTTCTCTCAACTTATCAACCAAAATACGAAAGAGCTGCCTCAGGACAACCCCGATTTGAAACACCAATGTATGCTGTTAATGGACGAGTTCACAAGTATTGGTAAAGTTGAAATTATTGCTCATTCTGTCAGCTATATGGCAGGTTACAACATTCGCCTATTTCCGATTATCCAATCAGTTGCCCAGCTGGATGCTGTTTATGGCAAAGAATATGCGCGTACTATTATCACTAACCATGCTTTGCAAATCATCTATACACCTAGAGAACAGCAGGATGCAAACGAATACTCCGAAATGCTGGGTTATACCACAGTGAAAAGAAAAAATGTCAGTCGTGGACGTGAACGTAGTGTCTCAGAAAGCGAAGAGCGCCGCGCACTAATGTTGCCGCAAGAGTTAAAGGCAATGAGCCAAGATAAAGAAATTATCCTTTACGAGGGTATGTCACATCCGGCGCAAGTGGGGAAAATCCGTTATTACCAAGATGGAACATTTACTAAACGGCTGATGGGGGCAGTGAAAGTTGCCTCGTTAAAAGGAAAACGGTAATAGTAATAAAAGTCCAAGGCCGTCTGAAAATGAAATGTGCAGAATGACTAAAAAGGAGTTTATATGAAATTATCGGCGATTACAGCCATATTAACGGTATGTTTGTTGACTTCTTGCACTCCGCAGATTGGCAATAAAAATATTAAGGAACAGGATATACAAAAGGAAATAACTATGGAACAAGTACGAAACCGTTGCCGTAGTATGTTGCATAAAGTAGAAAGTCGTGATGATTTACTTAAACAGATGTACGAGACAGCATTTAAAGATGACTGTTTATATGCGATGTATGCGCTAGAATTAGAGAATATTTGGCAAATTCCGGTTGTTGAGGGTTATGACAGTAATCTATCACACAGAGATTTCCCTTCATCTGTTGGCTTATTTGTAGCAGTAGAGCATGATTCTGTTCAAACAAGTTTAAATATTTTACAGACCGAGCGATATTACAAAGAAAAAATAAGTATTTTCCCTGAAAATAGATTCCCCAATTTTTTGCCCAAGCCTAGAGAGAAGGAAATGCCTCCTGAGATCGGAGACTATTATCCTCGTCAAGATAACGATCCAATTAAAGAGCGGGTACATTACTATTGGCGTGAAAACGGTCGTGAAATGATTGCGGCGAATAGTGGCTCTGGTGCTATTATGGCATTTACTTTCTACAGTAATACAAAAATGAGTCCAATGGGTTATTGATAGGTAGGGAAATATAAATTATGACTAAATTAAATAAAAAAGCGGAAAGCCAATTAAAGATACTAGGTTTCCACAATAAATCCTTTAATCTTACTATGTCTGAATTTGACAGGATAAAGGCTAATGATGAATTGGTTAAACAAATTAATCAGTTTAGTAGTAAAGGACAAGATTTTTTCAAAGCTGTAACTGATAGTAAGAGTAATGCATACTATGACCCTAAAGATAGAAATATCTATTTTCTATCAGGTTCAAAGTATACTACTGCCACAGCAGTAGCCCATGAAATAGGACATGCATTGGGTAAATATCAGGCTAAATCTGCTAGTTATTATAATACTGCTAAAGCTTATGCTCAAGCACGAGGCTATGGAGAAGCAGAGGCAATCTTTAATGAAGCACGTATGATTGCTTATGAAGAGCGAAATAATGGAAGTGCTTATAGTACTCAAATTAGCGGTGATCTTTATCCTTATATCAAGGGTAAATCTTTCGAGCAAGTTAAGGATTTGATTGCTCGCCAAAATATGTATGGTATGCGTCCAAATTCAGAAGAAAATGGATCTATTAAATTGAGTTATTACGAAAAAGATATTTATTACTTTCTGAATACCCGTACCAATTTTTCCAAAGACTTTAAAGAGGCATTCTTAAGCCCTAATTCCGAAAAATTATTTGTTAAGCATATGGCGAATTATGATACGTTTGGAAATAAGGGTAACAATAAAATTGTTGCTGATGGGTCATATAGCCGTGATAGTTTATTAATAGGCAGATCTAAGACTTATTTAAAAAGTGGGGCATATATGTATGGAGATGCCGGAGATGATGTTCTAAAAGGTACTAATCAAAATGATATTTTATTAGGCGGTAGTGGTAATGATGTATTAATTGGTGGTAATGGTAATGATATTTTAGCCGGTAATTCTGGAAGAGATAAATTGTTTGGTGGTAAAGGACATGACAAATATCGTGCTGACAATTTAGATATTATCCGAGATTCAGACGGCAAGGGTGAAGTATCATTGAATGGCTATATATTACAGGGTGGTGTACGTGATTTATCTCAGCCAAACCGTTTCGTTTACCGTAGGGCTAGAATGGTATATGAATGGGATAGAAATACGGGGACATTAGATGTAAATGGTCTTAAAATTGAAAATTTCAAAAATGGGGATTTAGGTATTCATTTACAAGAAAAGAAAACAGGCCAATATAGTAGTGGTGTCAGAGATAGTAATAGTATTAGAGTACATTCTGCTACAGGAATAGAGAGTACTAAGATTTTACATCAACCTAAGAGCAACATAGCGCATGCTCCTGTTCCTGGCGATTGGGATAATATGCAATCTGTGAAGCCTTTAAAGTTGGAAGCTATCCCACAACATGCTCAAAATATCTATCAGCAAAGTAAACAAATTTTTACTGAATTCTGTAATAAAAAGGATATTAGCTACGATGAAAGAAGCTTAGATAATATTGCTATGGCATTGGCTGCTGAAGGATATGCAAATAAGATGCGAGGGGCTTCTTTAATCAATATCAAAGAGAATGGTCAGATTCTTATTGGTGATAAGGCTCCTGAATTAAGAACTGCTTCTGTGGATATGCAAAAAGCTGCAGTTACACCGATAGAGGAAAGCCTTATAAAGGTACAGGTAACAACAGCTCAGCAATTTGAATTAGAAACACAGCAAAGACAGTTGGTACAAGTACAATCTCGGGGAATATAGGTGTTTCTTAATCTTGAATAAAAAACTTCCTCAAGTTTTAAATTTCATTATAATCTCATATTTCAAATCAATTTATTTTTAACTATGGATGAATTAAACTCAACAATTTCAGCGGATTTCTTAGATTATCAATATGAAGTATTGGGAATTACCTCTTTCTTAAAAGATCCTGATGTGACTGAGATTTGTATTAATAGACCAGGAGAGGTATTTTTAGAAACCTCTCAGGGGTGGAAAAAAGTAGAAGTAAATACGCTAAACTTTGATAGGGCACGTCAGTTCTGTACTGCTGTTGTTAATGAAAGTAATACTGGGCAGCGAATTACGGAAGCGGAGCCGATGGTATCGTTGACATTCCCAACAGGACAACGTGCCCAATTTGTGATTCCTCCTGCCTGTGATGCAGGAAAAGCTTCAATTACAATCCGTTTACCATCAAAACACACAAAGAGCTTAAGTCAGTATAGTAAAGATGGTTTCTTTAGTCAGATTATTGAGTTAAATGGAGAATTATCTCCGCAAGATAAGGAATTAGTCGAACTGAAGAACAATCGGAACTACGAAGAATTTTTTAAAAAAGCCGTTGAATATAAAAAGAATATAGTAGTTTCAGGTGCAACTGGCAGTGGTAAGACTACTTTTATGAAAGCATTGGTTAATCACATTCCTTTAAGTGAGAGACTAATTAGCATTGAGGATGCTAGGGAGCTATTCATTCCTCATGAAAATGTAGTTCATTTGCTTTACTCAAAAGGTGGACAAGGCAGTTCAAATATTACGGCAAAAAGTTGTATGGAATCCTGTCTGCGTATGAAACCGGATAGAATTATTCTAGCAGAGCTACGTGGTGACGAATCATTTTATTTTATTCGAAATTGTGCATCTGGACACCCGGGATCTATTACAAGTTGCCATGCTGGTAGTACGGAACAAACATGGGATCAATTAGCATTAATGGTAAAAGCATCACCAGAAGGAAGTGGTCTGGAGTTTGAAGTTATTAAAAATCTGCTCAGGCAGACCATTGATATTGTTGTACACATTAAAGCTCATGCTGGACAACGTTATATTACGGGTATTGATTTTAACCCTATTAAAACTTGATATTGAACATGACGTTTATGCTTGTAATTGAAGCAATATATTATTTAGATGATACAGAATGTGTGAAACATAAAAAGCAACCGTAGGCTTATGCTGTTAAGGTTGTATATTAATGAAAGCATAAAGGCTGTTTGAAAATCTTTCAGACGGCCTTTATGCTTTATTACTTAAAACTTTGTAGGTTAGATTCATTTAGCGGAATTCAAATAGCTCTTAATGCAATGAACGTGTCTTAAGTTTTCCAGCAATACTATTTGTAAAGCTGCGACTACCACAAAGCCATAGGCTGAGACCTTTGCAAAAGTCTCAAGTTGATCGTATTGGCGGAAAAAATTCAAACGCGTAGTAAGGGCATTTTCAGGGAGTTGTTGAACGGTATGCATAAAATTCGGCAAATAATCGCCGTCCGGGTCAAGGATATTTGGGTGGCGCACCAAAATTACTACAAAATGACTTGCGTCTATTGGTAGGTAAATGCACTTTTAAAAGATGCAGTAAAAAGGCATAATGATAGCCCCATTTTTATAATTATTTATTTTAGAAGCAAAAAGATGAATATTTTATTACTAGACGGTGGTAAAGATTTCGGCCATTCTCATGGTGAGTTAAACCACACGCTTCACAAAAAAGCAAAAGAAGTTTTGACCGCACTTGGACACAATGTAAAAGAAACTGTGATTGATGCTGGCTATGATGTTGAGGCAGAAATCGAAAAATTCTTGTGGATGGATGCCGTGATTTGGCAGATGCCTGTTTGGTGGATGCACGAGCCTTGGACAGTGAAGAAATACATAGACGAAGTATTTATCGCTGGACACGGCAAGCTTTACCACAGTGATGGCCGTCATCGTGTCAGCCCGACCGAAGGCTTCGGTACAGGTGGTTTATTGCAAGGCAAAAAACACATGCTTTCGCTTACTTGGAATGCGCCGATTGAAGCGTTCACCCGTGAAGGCGACTTCTTTGAAGGCAAAGATGTGGATGCTGTGTACATGCCTTTCCACAAACTCAACGAGTTCATCGGTTTGACCCGTCTACCGACATTTACATGTAACGATGTAGTTAAAAATCCACAAGTAGAACAATACTTCGCAGACTACCAAGCACATTTGAAAAAAGTGTTTGGTTAATGATAAAACATCAACTTGAAGCGGTGGGCTTTTGCCCACCATTTTGTTAGTCGCTAATCGGCACGAAATATGGCAAATCCGTGGCGCAAGTGATTACCCGCTGGCTGGTGGAACGCGACATCATCGTGTTGGCAAAATCCACCAAACCCGAACGCATGGCGGAAAACTTGAACGTCTTTGACTTTGCCCTCAGCGATGAAGACAAAGCCGAAATTGCCAAACTGGACGGCACGTTCGCCGCCATCGTCAATCACGACACGGTGGATAATTTGAAACGCATCTCCGCGTGGAAAATGGGCGTGTAAGTGTAGCGAAAAACCATCTGCAATTCATCATATGAAAGGACAAAACATGATTAACGGGTTAGATATCGAACGTTTCCGAACTACCATGGCAGCGGTTGAAAACGACCATACAAAAGGCAAGGCAGCATTACGCGCCGATTCGCGCTGGGTATCCGGCACGAAGAACGAAATCTCCGTGCGCCGCTTCCCTGCCTTTACCACAGACGAACCGAAAAACATGGGCGGTGAAAACGCCGCCCCAAATCCGATGGAATACCTG
>ERZ773008.471-NODE-471-length-29466-cov-9.271497_pt1 | contig 29466 bp, 20 predicted proteins | sample MGYA00580664_ERZ773008 | MGnify/ENA primary metagenome ERZ773008 (study PRJEB29015, sample SAMEA2738016) | human oral metagenome | biome: human oral; feature: human-associated habitat; material: dental | place: China | collected 2048 ... | reverse complement strand
GACGCGCCGCGGGAATCATGGCGGCGTCGATCACCGCCGCGGTATCGAGCCTGCTCATCACCGTGATCTCCGCCCGGACTCTCACCGTCGAGCAGAACAAGGAGTTCCTGGTCTTCTGGGGATTCATGTTCGGCATCTTCGGCGTGATCTCAGGCATTCAGACCGAGTCCACCCGGGCCGCCCTGGCCGGCCGCCGCCTCGCCCCGGCCGATGAGCCGACCCGCCGCGCCCGCATCCTCGCCACCTCCCTGCTCATCGGTCTGGTCATCGGTCTGCTCACGCTGACCGCGGCCCCGGCGTGGGCACCGCGGCTGACCCCGTCGACCGGTGCGCCGACCATCGTTCTCATCGCGGCCGGCGTGTGGGGGTACGCCGGCCAGGCGTCGCTGTCGGGGGTGCTCGCCGGAACCCGGCACTGGAACCTCTACTCGACCCTCATGGCGGCCGAGGCGCTGCTCCGACTCCTGCTCACGCTCGTCATCGCCGTCCTGACCGCCAGCCTCATCGGACTGGAGGCCGCCGCCGCCGCGCCCGCCGCGGTGTGGATCCTGCTCCTCCTGATCCCCACGGTCCGAACGCTCGCCGGATCCCGCGCCGACGTCGGCCCGCCCCGGCTGACGTCCTTCAGCCTCCAGGCCATGGTCAGCTCGGCCTCCTGGGCCGTGCTCGTCACCGGATTCCCCACCCTGCTGGAGATCACCTCCCCCGGGGCGGATGCCGCCGAGCTGGCAATTGTCATTCTGGCGGTCAGCATCACGCGCTCGCCGATCATGATCCCTCTCCAGGCCTTCCAGGGCGTGCTCATCACGACCATCGCCGACGCCCGGGCGTCCCGCCGCCTGGCCACCGTGGCCAGGATCCTCGGCATCCTCCTAGGGGTCGGCCTCGTCCTCGCTCTCGCCGTGGCGGGCGCCGGCCCGTGGCTGATCCGGACGATCTACGGACCCCAGTACGACCCGTCGCCGCTGCTGCTCGGTCTCCTCACCCTCGCCGCCGTGAGCATGGCGTCCCTGGTTCTCACGGGAGCCTCGACGATCGCGCTCAACAACCACCGGGCCTACACGCTCGGGTGGATCCTGACGGCGGTCGCGGCCGTTCTCCTTCTACGGTTACCGCCACTGGGCGTCAGCCCCCGCGCAGTGCTCGCGCTGGGACTGGCCCCCCTGATCGGAATCTGCATCCACCTGTGCGCGATCGTCCGCGCCAGCACGGGAAAACCATGACGTCACACCATCGTATCGGCACCGCACTCGGGAGGATCCATGACGCACACGCCCCGAACATCCATCATCATGCCCGTCTACAACACCGGCGGCCGGGTCGTCGACGCGATCCGCTCCGTCCTCGCTCAGACCGACGAGGACTTCGAACTCCTCATTCTGATCGACGCCTCCCCCGACGACTCCTCCGAACGCATCGCCCAGTTCCTGTCCGACAACCCCGACGCCCGCGTGCGGGTGTTCGACAACACCGTCAACAGAGGCGTGTCGGCCGTGCGCAATCAGGGGCTCGCAGCCGCCCGCGGCGAGTGGATCTCATTCATCGACTCCGACGACGCCTATCGTCCCGACTTCCTCACCTCCATGCACCGGGCGGTGTCGGACGCGAATGCCGACATAGCGCTGTGCGCCCACCGGATCACCGCTCTGGGGGACGCCCCGCGCGAGCGCATCCGCGTCGGCCCGGGACGCATGACGGGCTACGAGGCGGCGCTGCGGCTGCTCGCCGACACGCTGACCCCCTACGTGTGGGACAAGCTGTTCCGAGCGTCCCTGTTCGACGACGTCCGCTTCGCCGTGGACATTAAGCGGGCCGAGGATGCGCTGGTCGTCCTGGAGACGCTGACCCGGGCGCGGACCCTCATCGTCATCACGGACCCTCTGTACGACTACACGGTGGACGCCGGAGGCCTGACCTGGGGGCACATCACACCCGTTGACGAGTCCGACCGGCTGGTCTCGGCGATGACGCTGGCGTCACGCAGAATGCGCGACGGCGCGCGGGTGCGCCGCGCGCTGGCGACCTCGACGACTCTGACCTACCTCAACAATGCGCAGCAGGTCATGGCGTCGAACGGCTTCGGGACGACGTCGGACCTCGAGGCGTACAGGAGGAGGATCTCCTGGAGCGATGTCGCACGAGCACTGCGGGCCAGGCCGACCGTCGGGGCCGCGGCCCTCCTGTTCAAGATGAACCACCGGCTCTACCGGTTCCTCTACCGCGCATATGTCGAGCGGGCCTACGGCATCGCCTCGTCGGATGACGCGCGCAGCGGGGCGGCCGCCCCGTCAGCGGCGACCGGCACCGGATGCACCGCTCGGAGAGCGCGCCCCGACTGCTCGGGGGCTCCGGAGCCCTCACGGCCGGTGTGAGCGCGACTCGGCCTCGAGCTCCTCGATACGCAGATTGAGGATGGAGATCTCCTCGACGAGCCTGCGCCGCTCCTCGTCCGCCCGCGAGGCGTCGACGCTCAGCTGCAACGAAACGAGCATCATCACGATGCCCGCCACGAAGAATGCCAGGTTCAACGGGACCCTGACACCCAGCGCGCCCGCCAGAAGACTGAGCAGCCCGGGGAACAGCGACACGATGGTCGTGCCCACCACGATGACCACCCACCACGTCGCGTAGCGCTCCTTCATGCCCGCATTCCGCATCCGGAAGAACACCGCGAGCAGGACGATCAGTGCGAAGAGGAGGCCGATCCAGTACGTGCGTTCCATGAGGTCACTTCCTCTGCGTAGGACGGGTCAGGGAGATGCCGAGCGCCACGAATGCCCGTCCCAGGAACTTCGCGGCCTTGAGCGGATTCTGCGACGGGGTCCCGCCCGCTCGGGGTCTCATCGCCACTGGAACCTGTCTCACCACCAGGTTGGATCTCGCTGCGATGACGAGAGCCTCAATGGTGTCGCCGAGGTACTCGGCCGGATACTCTCTGGCGAAAAGTTCGATAGCCCGCCGCCCCGAGAGTTTGAAACCGGAAGTCGTGTCGGTCAGCCGGGTCCCGCACACCCTGGACAGAATGAAGGACAACAGCCGCATCGCCCACCAGCGCGGGCCGCGGACCGAGTAGTCCCCCTTGCCGGCGAAGCGCGCGCCGATGACGACATCCGCCCCGGCCTCCTCGGCCTCGTGGAGAAGACTCGTGATCTCCTCAGGCGCATGCTGGCCGTCGGCGTCGAGCTGGACGGTGTACGTGTATCCTTGGCGCTGGGCGTACAAGTAGCCCGCCCGCATCGCACCGCCGACGCCGAGGTTGATCGACAGGTCCAGCACCGGAACCCCGACGGATCGGGCGATGTCTGCGGTCCCATCGGTCGACCCGTCCGAGACGACCACTACATCGGCGAAGGAGCCGACCGTCTCCAGCACCTCCTGGAGAACGCCGCTCAGCACATCCGCCTCATTCCAGGCGGGGATGATGACCAGCGTGTCATGCGTTGGCGGCGCCATGACTCTCCTTCACAAGGGCGATGAATCGTCAGGATTCTACCGGCTGAATCAAGAGCGGGCCTGCCCTCCCCGGGATTCGGGGCGTGGCATGATGCACGCGGGTCGACGCGAACCAGCGCCCCTCACCTCACGCACCACGGAGCCGTCATGTCCATGAACATCCTCGTCACCGGCGGCGCCGGCTTCATCGGCGCCAACTTCGTTCACGAGAGCCTCCTGCGTCATCCGGACGCGAATGTGACCGTGCTCGACAAACTCACCTACGCGGGCAACCCCGACTCCCTGGCGGATCTGAACGAGCGCATCCGGCTCGTCGTCGGGGACGTGGCCGACGGCGACGTCGTGGACCCGCTCGTGGCGCGCTCCGACATCGTCGTCCACTTCGCCGCCGAGTCCCACAACGACAACTCGCTGCGGGACCCGTCCCCCTTCATTCGCACCAACCTCGTGGGAACCTTCACCCTGCTGGAGGCGGTGCGCCGCCACAGGGTCCGCCTCCACCACATCTCCACCGACGAGGTCTACGGCGATCTCGCCCTGGACGATCCGGCCAAGTTCACCCCGACGACGCCGTACAACCCTTCCTCGCCCTACTCCTCCTCCAAGGCCGGCTCCGACCTGCTCGTACGAGCCTGGGTGCGTTCCTTCGGCGTGGAAGCCACGATCTCGAACTGCTCGAACAACTACGGTCCCTACCAGCACGTCGAGAAGTTCATCCCCCGCCAGATCACCAACCTCATCGACGGCGTGCGCCCCAGGCTCTACGGCGCCGGGCGCAATGTGCGCGACTGGATCCACGTGCGCGACCACAACAACGCCGTGTGGGACATCATCGAGCGGGGCCGCATCGGCGAAACCTACCTCATCGGCGCCGACGGCGAGAAGAGCAACAAGGAGGTCGTCGAACTCATTCTGTCCCTCATGGGCCGCGACCCGCACGACTACGACCATGTCGCCGACCGGCCCGGTCACGATATGCGTTACGCCATCGACAGCAGGAGGCTCGTCACTGAACTCGGCTGGACCCCGCAGTACACCGATTTCCGCTCGGGGCTCCGGGCGACGATCGACTGGTACCGGAACAACGAGGCCTGGTGGCGTCCGCTCAAGGCGGAGGTCGAGGCGAAGTACGCCGCTCAGGGGCAGTAGGCGGCCGGCGGCGATCGGCTGTCCCCGGACGAACACATCCCGACTCGCTCGAGCACTCCCAGCATCATCGCGGGTCAAGGCCGGCCCGGGCCCGGAGCTCCTCGCCCCCCGCCGTCATCTCCCCATCATCAACGGGCTTCGCGCCGCGAATATCGGGCGGATACGGTCGCCGAGCTCAGCCGAAGTACCGGTCCATCATGGACACGAGGTCGTCCCCGTAGCCGGGGGCCGTCGCCCAACCTGTGCGGTCCGGGTTCTCCTGGGCCCCCAGGTACTGGACGTAGCGGGCCGACCCTTTGCGCACGTAGTCGAACCGGGGATCCACCAACGGGTTGGCGAGGGAGGCCGCGGAGACGTCCGGATCGGCGTAGGCCCGCATGTGCTGCACCTGGGCGCGCAGCCCCGTGCGCACGTCGGGGAAGCTCGCACCCGCGATCGCGTCCCCGGTGGTCCCCAGACCGCCGAAGTTGAACTGATCCGCCTTCACGTCTCCGGTGAACTGCAGCCAGCCCGTCTCCTTGAGCACCTGGACGTAGAGCAGTTCGGGACTCACCCCCTCCGCGACCGCCTCGTCGTACAGGATGGTGAAGAAGTCCCTGGGCGTGGGCGCGCCGCCGGCCGCGAGCGCCTGAGTCGGGTAGGTGCGGCCGGAGTCCTCATAAACCGACGTCATCGTCTCGATCAGGCTCTCCCGCTCGGCCGTGGGGCCCACGAGGATCTCGCGCAGACCCTGTTGAGGCGCGGTCGTGTAGCCGGTCCACACGCCAGCGTCGGTGAACCCGGACCAGCGCCCGTCGATGAGAACGACGCCGGTGACCATGGCGCCGTCGGTGCCCAGGTAGTACCAGGAGTCACCATCCCTGACCCAGCCGGTAGCCATGGCGCCGTCGGCCGGATCGAGCCAGTACCACCTCCCGCCGTCGAAGAGCCAGCCGGTGACCGCCGTGCCATCAGCGCCTCGGTAGTACCAAACGCCATCCTCCTGAACCCAGCGACTCGCATGTCCGAGCTGCGCCTGCGCGATGGAACGGATCTGCTCCAGCTTCGCGTAGCCGACATCACCGGGGCACAGGGTACGGCCGACGTCGCGGTGGCCGGAGATCGTAGCGAGATCGACTGTCTGCCCCGCCGAGTACTTCTGAGTGGAATGGAAGGTGAAGGGGGATGAGCCGACGGCGCTGTCCACGCCGGCGCGGTCCAGGAACCATCCGGCGACCGCGCCGACACTGGTCAGCTGGGCGTCCGAGGGGCTCACGGAGGTGTACGTCCCCATCATGGAGATGCCCATGGTTCCTGTGTTGGCGCCGTAGGCGTGGGCGCCGACGGTCATTGTCCCCGGCGAGGCGCTGAGAGTGCCGTCACGGCCCTCGAAGACAGTGCCGTACTTGTCCACCAGGAAGTTGTAGCCGATGTCCCCCCAACCGAGTGTGACGGCGTGGTAGTAGTAGATGCCGCGCACGATCGAAGCGGACTGGTCGGCGTCGTAGTCGTTGGTCCCCACGGTGTGGTGCACGATGACGTGGCGGGCCTCCGCGTCCTGGGGATCCCAACTCATGTACGCAGGATCCGCGCCCCACTCGGAACGGCTCGTGATCGCCACCGGCGGGCCCTCCGCAGTCGCAGCGGCCGGGACCGTTCCGGCCCGTCCCCGCGTCGGCACGAAGGCCGGTCCCTCGGTCCTCGGACTGTAGGACGCGTCGTCCGCCTGCACGCCGCCGGCGGGAGCCGGGGTGTGTCCCGCACCGGTGTCGACGTCGGGGGCCACGGCGGTGGGACCGGCCGGAGCCGTCTCGAGATCGGCGACGTCGAGGACCTCCTCACCGGTCGGCTCGCCTGGAACGAGAATGAGCCTGAGGTCGGCGGGCAGCGCGGAGTCACTGCCGGTGACGCTGGCCTGGACCGCATCGGCGCCGCCGGTGATGAACTCCTCGGTGCCGGGGACGCCGGCGCCGTCATCACGACCGGCGGCACTGGGCTCATCGCGGTACCAGTCGGACCAGACGCCGTCCTCGCGGACGCGCACGTAGATCGCCACGCCCTCGGGCAGTTCGCTCGAACCCTGCCAGCTGAAGCCGGCGACCAGGAAGGGATCGACGTCGAGCGGGTCGGTGAGCACGGTGGCGTCCGTCTGAGGATCGAGATCGCCCTCCGCGGCGACGTCGTCGGCGTGCACGACGTCGGGCCGCAGGATCGTAGGACCGTTGGACGTACCCGCCCCGTTCGCCGTGTCCTGCGAGGCCGAGGAGGACGCCGGCGACGCGGCCGGCGAAGCCGACTGCATCGGCTCGGCGCCGTCCACACCGGCCTCGGCCGCCTCAGTGGCCCGACCGGCGGAGTCCGTGAGCTGGAGGATCTGAACGGGCGACGCCGCCTGGGCGGGATCCGGCCCGGCTGCGGCGACGGTGGCGGGGGTGAGGGCCGCGGCGGCGAGCGCCGTCACGGCGCCGAGGCCTGCGTAACGGAGGGGCGGCATGCGGTCCTTTCAGCGTGTGGCGACGCACCGGGGCATCTGGTACCGGTAGGCGTAGACGAGCAGAATCCCATGGATGAGATTACCCGGTGCGCTCCCACGCCCACACCCCGTCTCATCCCTCACCCGTGGATATCGGCGATCTCACTGCCCGATGCTCATGGCCCTCTTGATGCGGGAGGCGATCTCAGGCCCCATCGTGCGCGAATAGGTGGCCGAGACGTGGTTGTCGTCGATGTAGACGAATACGTCGCCGATGATCGTTCCGCATGTGCCGTCGGGGCACAGCATGTCGCTGACGTCGATCTCATGGAAGTTGGGGATCGCCCCCAGGGACTCCGCGGGATCATTGTCGGCCATGGCCCCGTTCTTGGGGAACAGGCACCCGCCGACCAGGGTCTGGGGACCGACGGCGCTGGCGCACTCATACAGACTCTGGTTCGAACGCGGATTGTCGCGCAGGCCGATAACCGTGATGCCCTCATTGGTGAGCCGCTCCACGAGCTCGGTGATTCCGGGACGCAGCACCTCGGCCGGGGAGTCCTCCGCCGTGACCGTCGTCTGGAGCAGGACGACGTCCGGCGGGTTCGCCTCGATCTGCGCCAGAGCAGCGCGGTTGCGCTTCTGGCAGTCGTTCTTGTAGTAGCCGTCCGGGGCGAAGGGGCAGGCCCCTTTGAGGTAGGCCGTGACATCCCAGTCCTCCTCGTTGAGCAGGCGCAGCGTCGGGACGGCGTTCTGAGCGATGTGGGAGTCCCCCACGACGACGGCCCGCACTCCCTGGCCGGAGGCGGACGGAAGACGTCGGCATGTGGAATTCTCCGACTCGACGAGCGCGGCCACCGCGGCATCGCACCTGATATCCGACAGGTCCGCCCACTCGGTGTCCACCGTCAACGGTCCCGGCACCGGGGGCGACGTCCAGTCGGAGGCCTGCCCGTTGGTCAGGGCGAGCGCGCCCGGATGCTCGGGATCGACACCCACTTGGACCGCCTGCGAGATCTCCGCACGACGCTGGTAGGCGATGGCGGCTCCGGCCACGCCCAACGGGAGAGCCCCGGCCACGAGGCTCACGATCACCATCACCGCCTGCGCGCGCAGACCGCGGCCCGAGCGCGGGAGCACCTGGGCCGGCCGGTCCACGCACCGCGTCATCACCGCGGCCACCGCCAGGGCGACGGCGATGGCGGCGACCCCGGACTCCAGGTCGAGCCGGTCCCGGTGCGTCGCGGCCAGGTACAGGACGAGTAGCGGCCAGTGCACCAGGTAGACGGCGTAGGAGCGATCGCCGAGCGCGACCAGGGGGCGTCGGGACAGCAGACGCGAGACGGTGCCGAGTCGCGGCGGGGTGTCGCACAGGAGGATCGCCGCCACCGCCAGCATGGGCACCGCGGCCACGGGACCCGGGTAGGCGCCGATGCTCACCAGGCAGAAGAGCACGAGAACGCCCAGGCCCAGGCACGACCCCAACCATCGCACGTAGACGTTGCGCGGCCGCAGACGCGGTGCAGCCGCGGCGATCGCCGATCCGAGAGCGAACTCCCAGATCCGGGCGCGGGTGTCGAAGTAGACCGAGCCATCGGTCGGCGCCGAAGTGACCAACCAGGTCAGCGAGGCCACCGCCAGAACCGCGAAGGCCATCGTCACCACGCGACGCACCGACCGGCGGGTACGCGAGGCGATCACCGCGCACACCGCCATGAGGACCGGCCACAGCAGGAAGACCTGCCCCTGCATCGACATGGACCACAGGTGCTGCAGCGGTGAGGAGGCCGCGTGGTTGTCCGCGAAGTAGTCGGCGCTGACCGCCGCCAGACGCCAGTTCTGCCAGTAAGTCACCGAGGCGGCGCCCTGGACGAGCACCTCGATCCACTGGTTGCGGGGCAGGATGAGCAGCGAGGCGGTCACCGTGATCACGACGGTGACCACCAGCGGCGGCATGAGGCGCTTGAAGGTGTGCAGCCAGCGCTCGACGAACCAGGGCGTGCGCCCGGCCTCGGCCCGGCGCACGAAGGCCCCCGTCATGAGATAGGCCGAGATCATGATGAACGCGTCCACGCCGATCGGCGAACCGATCTTCCAGGCATGGAAGCCCAGCACCTGGATCATGCAGACGGCGCGCAGACCCTGAATGTCCAGGCGCCGACGACGCCCCGACGGGCGCGGCCGACGGGCGGCCTCCCGCCAGGTCCTGGTCAGTCCGCGCGGACCCGCCGCGCGTCCCTCGCCCGCGGCGGCCCTCCGCGGATGCGAGATCCCCCGCGGGCGAGGAGAGACCTGCTTCTCGCCGACCTGCGGACGCTCAGTCGTGACGGACATGATGATCCTCACGCGCAGCGACGGACGGCGAGCCCTGCGACCGGGCGGCCTCGGCCGCCAGGGGCGAAAGACGGGGCGGAAGTATCCGGATCGCACGGTTCCTGCGCAGCCCGGTCGGGATCACGGACGGACGCCCCGCGGGATCGACGGTGAGCACGAGTCGCTCACTCCCCGCGCATACGGTGCACGACGTCCTTGGAGGGACCGTCAGCGACCTTGACGCCCTTCTCCAGGAGCACGCCGCGCTCGCACAGGTCTGAGACCATGTCGAGGTCGTGGCTGACGATGACCAGGGTCTTGCCCTGGTCCGACAGGCCCCGGATCTCCCCCAGGCACTTGCGCTGGAAGGGCTCGTCCCCCACGGCGAGGATCTCGTCGATGAGGAAGACCTCCGGGTCGGAGTGCACGGCCACGGCGAAGGCCAGACGCAGGAACATACCCGAGGAGTAGAACTTGACCTCGGTCTCCATGAAGTCCGGGATTTCCGCGAAGTCGACGATCGAATCGTAGGCGTCCTCGATCTGCTTCTCGGTCATTCCCAGGATGGCGCCGTTGAGGAAGACATTCTCCCGGCCGGTCAGGTCCGGATGGAAGCCGGCCCCGACCTCGATGAGACCCGCGACCCGACCGCGGGTGCGGACCCGGCCGCCGTCGGGGCGCAGCACCCCGGAGATGAGCTTGAGCAGGGTGGACTTACCCGAGCCGTTGAAGCCCAGCAGGGCGATGGTCTCGCCCTGGTGAACGTCGAAAGTGACGTCGTCCAGGGCCTTGAAGGTGTTGATGCCCAGGTCCTGCCGGCGCACGGCGGCGACGGCGAGCTCCTTGAGCGAGCGGCGGTGGCGCAGAGTGAACTGCTTGGTCACCCCGGCGATCTCGATGCGTGGGTCCATCACAGCTCCTGCGCGAACTTGCCCTCGGTGCGTTTGAAGGCGATCTGTCCCAGGGCCAGGACGACCAGCGCCCCGACCAGGCCGATGAGGGTGAGCACGGGCAGGGAGCCCAGGACCTGGACGTACTGACCGGAGGCGGTGGACCAGAAGCCGTAGTGGAACAGCTCGACGGCCACGGTCACCGGATTGGTCTGGTAAAGGTGCCACGCCCAGCGCGGGACGACCTCCTCGACGGCGGCCGCCGGGTAGAGCACGGGCGAGACCCATGTGGCCACCATGAGGATGAGGTCGACCAGGTTCTCCGCGTCCCGGAAGAAGACGTTGAGGCACCCGAAGATGAGCCCCAGTCCCAGGGCCGCCACGGTCACGATGATGAACCCTGCCGCGATGGCCGCCAGACCCTCCGGAGTCGGCCTCCAACCGTAGTAGAGGGAGCCCACGAGGAGCACGAGCAGCTGGGGGAAGAAATGCACGATGGCCACGTAAACGCTGGCCACGGGGAACATCTCGCGCGGCAGGAAGATCTTCTTGATCAGGGCCGCGTTCCAGATGAGAGTGCGCGTCGCATTGCCCATCACCTCCGAGAAGTAGGTGATGACGACCATCCCGGAGAACAGGTAGATCGGATAGGCCGGCAGCGTCTTATTGAGTCTGAGGAAGACGCCCATCGCCAGGAAGTAGACGATGAATTGGACGGCCGGCTTGATGTAGGACCAGGCCATGCCCAGCACGGACCCGTGATAGCGGACCCGGAGCTCCTTCTTGACGATCAGCGACAGCAGGAAGCGCTGCCGGAAGACGTCGAACAGCCCCTTGGAGTGGCCGGGGACGATCAGCTCGTCGCTCCCGGCCGTGATGGCCTGAGTCACCGGGGCTCCTTCGTGGCGGACGCCGCATCGGGCCGCTCCTGGGACCGGGCGGCGTCGGCGATGCCGAAGGTCCGGGCCCACGCCTCGGGGCCGACGACCTCGGACACGTGCGCCCGGTAATCAGCCTGGAGAGCGTCCCACTCCTGGTACAGGCGCTTGTGGAGAACGATCGAGCGGGCCAGCAGATCGCGGAAACGGGCGGGGTCGCGGTGGTACCAGGATGCGCCCGAGCCGTCGGAGTTGGACACGATGGCGGAATCGAACTGGGAGAGCATCCACCAGCGGGCCTCGGTCCACGGCACGCGCGCCTCGGGATTCGCTCGGGAGGCCGCCTTGACCGGCAGGACCTGCTTGATCGATCCCTTGGCGGCCATGGCGATGCGTCCCACGATGGTCTTGGGGTAGCCGAGGTCCTCGCCCTTACGGGGCAGCTTCTCGCGGTAGACCATCGGGAAGGCGTCGGGGTCTGTCTCCACGACGGCGTCGTCGAAGCCCGTGCGCAGTGCCCTCACCCGCGGCACGATGGAGGCGATGCCGGCCTGGAGGTGGCCGGGACCGGTGAAGACGTCCTCGAGGGCCTTCAGCCGCAGCTCGACCACCGAGTACTGGGAGGACAGCAGATGCTTGACCTGCCCCTGCATGGACTCGGCGACGAAGTGCCCTCCGCGCTTGTACTGGGAGTGGATGAGAGCCGCCACCAGGCGATTGCGCTCGTGGAAGTAGGCCTGCCAGTCCAGCGAGTCGTCCTTGTCCGTCCACGGCACGTGCCACACGGCGGCTCCGGGGAAGGAGACGGTCGGCACGCCGGCGCCCTGGGCGCGCAGACCGTACTCCGAGTCGTCCCACTTGATGAAGAAGGGCAGGCTCAGACCGATCCGACGGACCACCGAGGTCGGGATGAGGCACATCCACCAGCCGTTGTAGTCGGCATCGGCGCGCTGGTGCAGCCAGGACGTGGTCCGCAGCGGCGCGTTGGCCAGATCGTGGTCGGGCCGTGTGCCCTTGGTCGACTCCCACCAGAAGCGCCAGGGCTGGACGTGCTCGGCGTAGGCGTGCAGCATGGTGCGCTCGTACATGGAGAACATGTGCCCGCCCACGATCGTGGGCACGCGGGTCAAGTCCGCGAAGGTGACGGCCCGCACGATGCCCTCGGGGTCGACGCGCACGTCGTCATCGAGCAGGAGGACGTAATCGACGCCGTCCTGCAGGGCCTCGTACATGCCGCGCGAGAAACCGCCGGACCCACCCAGATTGGGCTGGTCGATCACGCGCAACCGCTCGCCCAACGACTCCCGGGCGGCGGGGAAGCGGTCGTCGTCGACGACCTTCTTGTCGCCCTGGTCGGCGACGACAACCTCGTTGAGTACGCCGGGCAGCGTGTCGGAGGCCCCCAGCTGGCCGAGCATGGTGGCGCAGTCGGTGGGACGGTTGAAGGTGGTGACACCGATCGTCACCCGGCCCTCGCGGGTCTCGGCGGGGACCTCGGCCTCCCATCGGGCGGCCTCGACGGTCGCGTCCTGGGAGTCGGCGGCGATGTCGAACCAGTACCAGCCGCCGTCGCCGAAGGTGTTCAGCGGGAGCTTGAAGACCATTTCGGCGGCCTGCGGGGCGATGCGCGCCGAGTCGACCCTGTGCGAGGCGCCGCGGGCGTTGGACTTGTAGACGATGACCGACCCCGAGCCCGACACCGTGACCCGCAGGGTCACCTCCTCCACGATCGTCCAGCGCCGCCAGTAGGCGGCCGGAAAGGCGTTGAAGTAGGTGCCGAAGGAGGAACGGGACTGGGCCGGGATGCGATAGCTGTAGCGCGAGACGATCTGACCGCCGCTCTGCCGGGCGGTCTCCGCGATGCCGGTTTCAGGGACGTCGTCCCGCGCGTTGACGGGTGCGGAGGACACGGAGATGATCTCCCCCTCGGCGTACAGCTGCAGGATGTCGGCATCGCCGTCCGCCGGCATGACGAAGCGCTGCAGGACCCGCGTGGAAGTGCTCATGCCTCGATCCCCTCTCCGTTCAGGGCCGCCCCGTCGCGGAAGTGGGGGGCGATCGTGTTGTCGAACACGGACAGGGCCGAGCCGATGGCCATGTGCATGTCCAAGTACTTGTAGGTGCCCAGGCGGCCGCCGAAGACGACGCCGTCCTCGCTGGCGGCGAGCTCGCGGTAGGCGAGCAGTCTGGACCGGTCCTCCGGGGTGTTGACCGGGTAGTACGGCTCATCGTCCTCATCGGCGAAGCGCGAGTACTCCTTCATGATGACGGTCTTGTCCTCGGGATAGTCGCGCTCGGGGTGGAAGTGGCGCGGCTCGATGATGCGGGTGTAGTCGCGATCGACGTCGGGGTAGTTCATGACGCTCGTGCCCTGGAAGTCGCCGGTGGCGGGGTACTCGGTGGTGAAATCGAGGGTGCGCCAGCTCAGCGCCCCGGCCGAGTAATCGAAGTAACGGTCCAGCGGGCCGGTGTAGACGATCGGAACCCGGCCCCGCAGCGCCGCCTTGTTGTACGGCTGGGACTGGTCGAAGAAGTCGGTGCCGAGGACGACCTCGATGGCGGGGCTCTCGACCATCCTCTCCAACCAGGCGGTGTAGCCGTCCGTCGGCAGACCCTCGTACGTGTCGTTGAAGTAGCGATTGTCGTAGGTGTAGCGCACGGGCAGGCGCGAGATGATCGAGGCGGGCAGGTCCTTGGGGTCGGTCTGCCATTGCTTGCCGGTGTAGTCCTTGATGAAGGCCTCGTACAGCGGGCGCCCGATGAGGCTGATGCCCTTGTCGTTGAGGTTGGCCGGGTCCTTGCCGGCGAGCTCGCCGGCCTGCTCGGCGATGAGGGCACGGGCCTCGTCGGGGCTGTAGGCCGCGGAGAAGAACTGGTTGATCGTACCCAGGTTGATCGGCATGGGATACACCACACCGTCATGGGTGGTGTAGACGTGGTGCACGTAGGGTGTGAAGGACGTGAAGCGGTTAACATACCTCCACACCCGTTCGTTCGAGGTGTGGAACAGGTGAGCGCCGTACTTGTGGATCTCGATGCCGGTGCGCGGGTCCGGCTCGGAGTAGGCGTTTCCGCCGATGTGGTCGCGCTTGTCGATGACGAGCACCTCGAGTCCGAGCTCGTTCGCACAGCGCTCCGCGATCGTCAGGCCGAAGAAGCCCGAGCCGACGATGACGAGGTCGTGGTTCACCGTATTGTCCCTCCGTAGGCAGTAGCTCGATCGTAACCGATCGCGCGCCGGCCCTGCGCGGCCGGTCCGTCCCATCCTGCTCGCCTCCCGCTCCAGGGCCGGCCGGACGGCGCGACCGCGGATCGGCGACGGGCGGGCGCACCATACTCCCGCGTCCCCGCGGCGCCCGCCTCATCACCTGATAATGTGGCGATTCGTGTGGATATCACTCGTTCCCCTGATCGTGACGGTCTGCGGGCTCCTCATCCTGCCGGGTCTGCTGACCACCGCGGCGTCGGGCCTGCCGCTGCGCACGGCCGCGCCGCTAGCGCCCGCCGCGTCCGTCGCGATCATCGCCGGCGCGGGCGTGGTGGCGCCACTGGTCCGCGTGCCCTGGGGCGTCCCCCTCGTGGCGGCCCTCACCGCGATCCTCACGCTCGCCGCCGCTCTCGCGCGTCTGATCGTCTCCCGCGTCCGCGCCCGTCGCGCGGGGTCGGCGGACGGTGCCGCGACGCGGGCGCCGACCTCTCGCCCATCGCGCGCCGACGTCCTGACCGGCCTGGTGCTGCTGGGATTCTCGGCCCTGATCATGACATGGCTGGTGGCGCGCGAGCTCAACACCCCCGACGCCATCTCCCAGACCTTCGACGCCGTGTTCCATCTCAACGCCGTCGAGTGGATCCTGCGGACCGGCAACGCATCCTCCATCAAGTGCCACCTGGAGTCCCCCGAGGGGGGCGTCTACCCCATGGGCTGGCACACGCTAGTGGCGCTGACCATGAAGGTCGCGCACTCGACCAGCATCCCGCTGGCGACCAACGCCACCACGATCGCCGTATCGGCTCTCGTGTGGCCGGGCGGATGCCTGGCCCTGGCCAGTCGGCTCTTCAACGGGCGCCGGCTCGCCATGATCGCCACGGCCCTCCTGTGCACGGCGACGGCGTCCTTCCCCCTGCTGGTGATCAGCTTCGGCGTGCTCTACCCCAACTTCCTGGCCCTGGCCCTGCTGCCGGGGATGATCGCGAGCCTGCTGGACCTCTTCCCCGCCCACGACGAGCCGTCCGCGCCGCCGCTGCTCATCCCGGCGCTGGTCCTGGCCGTCGCGGGTCTGGGACTGGCCCAGCCCAACGCCATCGTCACCTTCCTCATCGCCCTGATCATCCTCATGGGCGCGTGGATCATGCGCGCCGTCAACGGCGCCAAACGCGGCGGACCCGCCCGTCAGATCCGCACGCGCATCATCGTCTGCGCCATCACGACGCTCGCGACGGTCGGGGTGTGGATCGGGGTGCGACCCCCGCAGCGTTCGGCCACGTGGGGGCCCAACAACGTCATGAGCGCGGTTATCGGCGAGATCCTCACCTCCACTCCCCAAGGGCTGCCCATCGCCTGGGTGGTGGCCGTCCCCGCGATCGTCGGCGCCGTCGCCGCCTGGAGGCGGCGACGGCTGCGGTGGCTCGTCATCTTCCACGCCGTCGGCTGCCTCCTCTACCTCGCGTCCAAGACGATGCCCATGGGGGATCTGCGCTACTACGTGGTGGGCACCTGGTACTCCGACACCAACCGGCTCGCGGCCCTCATCCCCCTGGGAGCGATACCGCTGGCGGCGCTGGGCACCTGCGTCATCGCGGATCGGGCCGCGCAGCGCCTGACGACCCTGCGGCTGCACGAGCCCGGCGCGCGCAGGCGGATCGCCTACGCCGTCCTCGTGGCGAACCTCGTCCTCCTGGGTCCCGCGAGTACGGCGACCTCCCAGGCCCTGCACAAGCTCGAGGCCCCGTACACGATGAACGCCGGCTCTGAGCTGCTCACGCCCGACGAGCTGGGACTGATCAGGATGCTCCCAGGGCTGGTGGGCGAGGACGACACCGTCGCCGTCGACCCGTCCACCGGCGCCGCCCTGGCCTACTCCCTGGCGGGAACCAGCACCACGATCAAGCACATCTTCTACCACGACACGCCGGACCTGGAGGTCGTCGACAAGAAGCTCCGTCTGGCCGGGAAGGACCCGCAGGTGTGCGAGGCCGTCAACAATCTCGGCATCCGCTACGTCCTTTACTTCCCGGGGCGGACCCTGCACAACAGGCGTCCGTTCAGCGGGTTCGTGAACCTGCCCACCGCCGGGGGCTTCGAACTCGTCGCCCAGTACGGGCGGGCGGCCCTCTACCGCGTCACTGCCTGCGGGTGATGCGAGCGGCGGAGCGCTCGAGCGGCGCCCCGCCGCGAGGCTGGGCCGTCCGCACCGCACGCGCGGGTAGGCTCTGCCCCCGTGTGGTCCTCTCTCATCCCGGTCCTCCTCGCGGCGACAGCGCTGCTGTTCATCCCGGGCGCTCTCCTCGCCGCCGCCGCAGGGCTGCGGGTGCCCCTCATCGTCGGGCTGGCGCCAGCGCTCTCCGTGGCCGTCATCGCCGGGACCGGGGTCGTCGCGCCCATGCTCGGAATCTCCTGGGGCCCCGTCCCGATCGCGGCGGCGGTCGTGCTCCTGGCCGGCGCGGCCCTGGCGGCCAGACTCCTGGCCGCCAGACGGCACCCCGAGGACGGCGGACCGTGGGCACGACCCCGGCTCCAGCCCGCCGCCATCGCCGCCTGGTGCATCTCATGGCCCCTGTCCGCCGTCCTGACCGCGCTGACCATTGGACGCATCCTGAACACGCCCGACGCGATCTCGCAGACCTTCGACGCGGTCTTCCACCTCAACGCCGTCGAATGGATCCTGCGGACGGGCAACGCCTCCTCCCTGCACTTCCTCCTGGAGGCCCCGAGCGGAAGCGTCTACCCGGTCGGGTGGCACACACTGGTCGCCCTGGTCATGAGGGTGTGCGGGGCGAGCGACGTGCCCGCGGCCGTCAATGCGACGGTGTTCGCCGCAGGCGGTCTCGTATGGACCTCCGGCTGCCTGACGCTGGCCCATGTCCTGTTCCGTGCCCGCCCCCTCGCCCTGCTGACGGCCGCCGCCCTGGCCGGCGGCTTCGTCGCCTTCCCCTTCAACCTCCTGTCCTGGGGCGTCCTCTACTCCAACTACCTCGCCATCTGCCTGCTCCCCTCACTGCTGGCCGCAGCCCGCGAACTGGTGCCGTCCGGCGCCGGCGGCCGGCGGACCGGTCTGCTCCTGCCCGCCGGAATCATCGCCGCGGGAGGTGCCGGGCTGGCCCAGCCGAACGCCGTCGTCACCCTGCTGATCGCCCTCGTCATCCTGAGCGCGGGAAGACTCATCGCAACCGTGCGCACTCCGCCCGACGAGCGCCCCGTAAACGCCGTCCGCCGATGCGGTCTCACCACGGGCGGGATGCTCCTCGTCTTCGTCATCACGTGGTTCGCCATGCGGCCGCCCCGCGGAGCCGCCACCTGGGGCCCGAGCTATGCGACCAGCGGCGCCGTCGGCGAGGCCGTGACCAGCACGCCCGTGCAATTCTCCGTCATCTGGGTGCCGGCCCTCCTGGCCCTCCTCGGCTTCGTCGTCGCCCTGCGCGTCGCCCGGTACAGATGGTTGGCGGTGCTTCATCTGAGCACGTGCGCCCTCTACGTCGTGGCCCGGTCCACCCCGACGGGCGACCTGCGTCACTTCCTGACCGGTATCTGGTACACCGACGCCAGCCGCCTGGCCGCCCTGCTCCCGCTGACGGGGGTGCCGCTGGCCGTGCTCGGCGCGGAGGCGATCGCCCGATGGGGGCGCGAGCGCCTCACTTCGATCAATCGTCTCCGCGCCTCCTCGCAGCAGCCGTGGGCGCGGTGGGCCGCCTACCCCGTCATCGTCCTCATCCTGGCCCTGACCGGACCGCTGTCAGGAGCGATGTCGGCCTGCGTCAAACCCATGGAGCGGGCCTATCTGATCGCCGCCGACTCCCCGTCGCTCACGCCCGACGAGCGCGCCCTGATCGACGAGCTGCCGTCCCTGATCGGCGACGACGCGGTAGTGGCCGTCGACCCCGCATCCGGTGCGGCGCTCGCCTACGCGCTCTCCGGCACCGACACGACCATCAAGCACCTCTTCCACCGCGACGACACCGACCTCGACATCGTCCAGGCCAAGCTCAACCGGGCGGAGACGGACCCGGCGGTCTGCCCGGCGCTGGCCGACCTCGGCGCCGACTACGCGCTCTACTTCCCGGGCAAATCGATCTCCGATGTGAGGCCCTATCCCGGATTCGCCTCCCTGAACACCGCCCCCGGCTTCGAGCTCGTCGCCAACCAGGGGCGGGCGGCCCTCTACCGCATCACCGCCTGCGGGTAGGCCCCGCGGCCCGAGGCCGAGCGGGCACCGGCCTATCGGACGTCGGCCTCAGCGCATGCGCTTGAGCAGGGCTCTCTGGGCGGTGCGGTAGGCGGTCCGCCGGACGCCGGTCGGCACCAGGCGGTAGCCGGCCCGCACCGCGATGTTGCGCACGTACTGGGCGGTCGTGGTGATGCCGGCGCGGTGCATCCTGGCCTGCAGCTCCAGTTCACTGTGCAGCAGGCGTCCGCCCCCGCGTCTGGCGTACGCCCCGGCGCCCACCCGGTAGCGCACAAGGACGTCCGGCACATTGGTGGCGCGCACGCCGTCGCGAATCATACGGGCGAACAGCCAGTAGTCCTCCATGAGGTCGAGGGGCTCGTACCCGCCGGCCGCTCGAACGGCCGACGCCCGGTAGACGACCGACGGGTGGTTGAACGGGTCGCGCAGGGTCATGGCACGGCGGATCCGCTCGGGGTCGGCCGGCTGACGGCGCACGACGCCGCCGGTGTCGGTCTCCTCGGAGAATTCCCGGATGGCCGAACCGATCAGATCGTACCCGGCCGCGAAGAGCGGCAGCTGGGTGGCGAAGCGCTCGGGCACGGAGATGTCGTCCGCGTCCTGGCGGGCGACCACCTCGTGGGCCACGTGCTCCAACCCGGCATCCAGGGCGAGAGCCAGCCCGGCGTTCTCGGCCAGCTCGAGCACCCGCACGGGCACTCCCCCGCTCAGCTCGCCCCGGTGGGCCGCGGCGAGGACATCATCCAGTTCACCGGGCACGGGCCCATCCCGCACGATGAGGACCTCGTCGGGGGGCAGGGTCTGCTCGACGGTGACCGAGGCCAGGGAGCGGCGCAGGAAGTCGGCGCGATCACCCCGGTAGACGGGCAGCAGCACGCTGAACGGCGGCGCGGGCGTCCCCGCCGGGTCCGCTGTCGCCGGCGAGGGCGGACCCGGCGACGGCGACGTCGGTCCCGCCGAGGCTCTCGCGGCCGCCTCGACAGCGGCGACGTCGTCCTGGACGGGCGTGCCCAGGAAGATCGTCATATTGTCGGCCGGACGCGCCAGACCCTCGCGCAGGCCCTCCCGGCCCGCCCGCCACAGGGTGGCGCGGTCCGCCGAGCTCGCGGCCGCGCGCAGCCATCGGCGGGCCGTGGCCGCCTCGTAGGCGGCCCGCTCGATGGGCCCGAGCCCCTCGCAGTCGCGGAAGGTCCAGATCTTGTTGCGCACCTCGAAGCGGAACCGCTCCCCCGGGTCGGCGTCCGAGGAGCCCAGCGCCCTGGTGAGGTGGCGGACCACCGAGTCCGGTACGTACAGGCCGATGCGGCCCCGCAGGATCCGGGAGGTGTACTCGAAGTCGTCGTTCCACAGGAAGTAGGAGGCGCGCGGCAGACCGACCTCGCGTACGGCGCGCGCGTCGATCAGGATCGACACGAAGGAGGCGGTGCGGATCTGACGGGCACCGGCCAGCGCCGCATGCCGGTGCAGCAGCGCCGGCAGTCCGGGCCGGGTGCGCGGACGGTTCATGGGATGCTCGGTGCCATCGGCCCACACGGCCCGGGAGGCGAGCAGCGCCGGGCTGCCCGGGTAGGCCGCTGCGGCCCCGACGAGCGCTTCCAGGGCGGTGGCGGTGGGGATGGTGTCGTCGTCCATGAGCCAGATCCACTCCGCCTGAGGGAAGCGGGTCAGGGCGCGGGCGATGCCGGCGGCGAATCCGCCGGCGCCACCGGTGTTGACCGGCAGGGAGACGACGTGGGCCCCCAGCGGATGACCCGCGGCGACTCGGGCGGAGGCGTCGGTGGACGCGTTGTCGACCACCACCGTGCCGGCCGGCGGGGCGGTCTGCCCGGCCAGGCCGTCCAGGCATCGGCGCAGCAGTTCCTGGCGGTTGTAGGCGACGACGACGGCGACGACGTTCGTACGGCTCACTGGGATCCTTCCGTGGACTGAGCCCAAGTGTGCCCCATCGGGGGCGCGGACCGCCGGTGGCCGAGCCGCGTCAGCTCCCGCACGCGGTGATCCGCCACAGGGAGGCCGTGCCCGTGGAGGCCACCGGCTCCATGCCGTCAGTGGGCCAGTCGGCCACGAGCCGATCCCAACGCACGGGCGCCTGCCGCTCCTCCCACACGGTTCCAGCGCGGTCGACCCGCAGGTAGTACTCGGCTCCGACCTCGTCCAGCAGTTCGCAGGTCGTCGAGCCCGGACGCAGATCGGGTGCCCGCTCGGCGAGCAGGTCGGCGGCCGACCCGGTCGTCGGGTCCGATCGCAGCGGGTAGACGACGTCGACGCCCCCGAGCGAGAGCAGGTAGCTCGCGCCCCGGGAGGGGGCTCCCACGACCACCGCGTCCTCGGGGAGCCGATCGCCCAGGCTCGCGTAGAAATCAGCCTCCTCGGGGGTGACGAGCGTGCCGTAGGCGATCCGGTCGGCGTCGTGGACCGATCTCACCAGATCCGCTTGCAACGGCAGGCGCCCGACGGCGGCAGCGCACACGAGCGCGGTGAGAACGGCGAGCGTCCTGCGCCCGGGCCGCACACGCAGCAGATGATCGAGCCCCGTGGCGGCCAGCACGAGGGCGGGGACGATCAGGAGCGGCTGCACGCGCGCCTTCTGCAGGTACCACGGGCCGCCGAGCTGACGCCCCCACCACTGCGGCCCGCCGACGACCACGACGAGGCACAGGGCCAGCGCAGCCGCCGCCAGCCACGGGCGGGCCCGCGGAACGCGCGCCGCCGCCACCACGGCCAGCGCGCACACCACGACGCCGACGGGCAGCCCGTGAGAGGCGAGCGGCCCGTACTGCGGCAGGTCGAGCAGCGCCTGCCCCAAGGTTCCCGGAAGGCTCCCACCGGGACGGTCGTAGCCGAGAACTCCGGCCAGGGCCTCGCGCATGATCCACGCCCCGGCCAGGACGACGACGGCGACCGCTGTCAGAGAGGCGAGCGCAGTCCTCCGACGTCGCCCCCCCGCGCGCACCGCACGCGCGATAAGGACGGCGGCCAGCGGCACGAGGAGCACCATGAGGTTGAAGGCCTCCGCCCCGTGGGCCAGAACAGCCCCGCCCGCGGCGCCAACGAGCAGCAGGGTTCCGGCGAGCGGGCCGGGGGCCGAGGCCGTCCGTTCCCGTTCGCCGTCGTCGGCGGTGTCAGTGGCGTCAGTGGCGCCGGCGGGCAGGGCCCGAAGCAGACGCAGGGCCAGGACGAGGACGCCGGGGAGGCAGGTCACGCTCAGGGCGTAGGGCCACACGGCCAGCGTGCCCAGCAGCACTGTCGGAACGCCGACCGTGGCGGCGCTGAGAACCGTTCCCAGGGCGGCCGCGGTACGGCGGCGGGGGTCGGGGCGGGAGGGCTCACCGCCGTCGAGGGTCTCGACGAGCAGGCCGGCGACGCCGAGCGGCCAGGCCAGAGCGCCGACGACCAGCACCATCGCGTTCGAGGCGAGGGCCGCTCCGGCGGGCAGCAGCGCAACCGTCCCGTGCCACACGGTGGGGTAGTAGACCGGCGTCCCCTGGTAGAGCGCCGCCACGCCCCCGAGGCTGGAGGCGTTCCCCCCCTGGCGAATGGCCTGGACGGCGTTGAGGTGGAAGACGATGTCGAAGGCCTGGGCCGGGGCGGACATCGAGCCCGTGCCGGCCAGCATCCCGGCAGCCAGGAGGAGGCAGGCCGTCGCCGCCCCGGCGAGCACGCGCAGGTCGATGCGCCCGGTGCCGGACCGCTGCCTGACGCCGGGCCGATCCCCGCGGCGCAGACTGCGGGCGACGGCGAGCACGCAGGCGGCCGCGGCGGTCGAGGTCGCGGCAACAGCCCATCCCCAGGGGACCCAGGCCCGCCCGACGGCCGCGGCAATGAGCTCCGCGGTGCCGATGACGGCGCAGCTCAGCGGCACCGCGGCGCTCACCGCGCCCCAGCCGCGCACGCCCCCCACTCGGGCCAGAAGCAGCCCGGGGGCGAACAGGAGGGCGGCGGCGAGGAGGAGGTCGGCGACGATGTGAATCACCGGACCTCGCGGACGACATGGTGCGGCGCCCCGGCTCGTGGGACCCGGCCGGCGGCTCGGCGTCCGTCGGGGGGCGCCCCGGTGCCAGGCCGGTCCGTCGGAGCCGGCGCATGAGGATCGGGGTCGGCTCGCACGGCGACGGCCTCCATGCGCATGCAGACTCCTTCCGCCACGGCCGACTCAGGAGGTCATCGTATGTCACCGGTGCGTCGGGCGGGCCGCACGCCGGGCCTCAGCAGTCGATGAGGTCGGTCTGGATCTTCTTGGTCTGCACGGCCCCGTTGGCGAGGTCGTAGTAGCGCACGGCCGTCTTGACGAACATCTCCTCGTCATCGAGCGGCAGCAGGTACCACACGCCCACGCGCCAGTAGCGGGACAGGCGGTCGCGCAACGGCTCATCGATGGCGCTGCGCACGGAGACTTTGTACATGTCCGCGCGCAGCTCGGAGTTGCGGAACCCGGCGACCTCCCCGAGGAGGGCGGAGGTGTCGTGGACGGTGTAGACGAAGCCGCAGTCGAAGAATCCGGTCGCGTACCCGCCCATATGCAGGCCGGGGAAGGCCCCGTGGACGTGGACGACGTCGGGCCGTCTGCCCGTAGCGCGCAGATAGGCGCGCAGGGCCGCCTGAGTGCGACGGCGGATGAGGGCGCGCGAGCCGGGCATGCCGCCCACGCGGAAGGTCGGGGCGTTGCCCTCCACGACCGTAACGCCGTCCTCCTGACGGGTGGAGAGCCTGTCACGGCGCGTGGTGAAGGGCACCGGCCGCAGGATGATGGCACCGACCTCGTGGCCGGCGTGCCGCAGCATGGCGGCGAGCTCGGGAAGGGGACGGCCAGAGCCGCCGATGGAGGGTTCGGGCCAGCCGGACGAAAGGAAGAGGATGTGCATGGGTGGCTCCCGACGTCGTCACTAGTGCAGGACGGGGCGCGTCACCCCGTTCGTGGATATTGTCGCACTCGGAGCGGGCGCCGCACGGGACGTCGGCGCCCCGGCCGGCCCGCCGACGTCCTATCCGGCTACCCGGTCATCCGGCGGACCAGTCGAAGAACATATCCTCCGGCGGTTCCATGTACGGAAGCGGATCCCCCCGCCGATTGACGTCCTCCTCGCTCGTGGCACCGGCGAAGGGGCCGTCCGGGTCCATGAGAACGGCCATGTGCGGGTCGGCATGATCACGGAACCACACACTCATACCGGTATCCGGGTCGAGCCGCAGGCTCTCCCACGCCCGCCATATGCTGTCCAGACGCAGCACGGCCTCGTCATACAGCCACCACCGCCCCGCCCACACCCGGTTCCGCCCATCAATACGACGCCGGTAGGCGAAACGCAGGTAGTCGCGCAGGAACTCATTGACATTGGCGAAATGCGGTCCGACGAGCCTGACACCGCCAGCGCCCTCCCGTGCCTCGGCCTCGTCGAGCCCGCCGCCGGCGACCTCGGTGCTGCTGAAGTCCTCCGGGCCGCCGAATCCGGCCGAACCGCTCGAGCCTCCTACGATCCCATCCGCATCGTGGACGGAGCCGCTGCTGTCATCCGCGGCCCTCTCGCCCATGCCCTTGTCATCCATGAGTCCGTTGCTCATCTCTTCCTCTCACTCAGAGCCGCCTGCGCGACGACCAGATCGTCGTGCGCACCGCGGATCGTCTCCGCGGCGCCCGGGTCGTGCGCCTTGATGGAGGCCTCCACCTCGGTGGCGTGCGGCCCGCTCATCCACGGAACGGTTCGGATCAGAGTGGGCCGCGACCCGGATCCCATGACCACGGCGCGGCCCCGGGGTAGAGCCGCCAGGTCGGCGACATCGAGGATGCGCTCGCGCTGAAGCTGCCTGGAGACGGACCGGTGACCGCGCCCGTCACGGGAGGTGGACGAGGACAGCCGGTCGTAGTCGCCGATCATGCGGGATATGTCCTCCAGGAACGCCGCCTCGGAGACGCCCCCGCCGTAGACGCGCACATTGGAGGCGCTCCACAGCTTCTTCATGCCGGATTCCCCCCACACCTCGACGCCCTGAGACCAGGACTGGAGAATGGTCATCAGCACGATCCCCCGCGAGCCGTAGTGGCTGTAGAGGTTGGGCAGCTCGCGCCACCGGCACACATTGGCCGCCTCGTCGAGCACCCCGAGCAGAGGCGTCGGCAGGCGGCCTCCGGGGGAGCGCGCGGCGAGATCCTCGGCGGCTTCGACGACGGCGACCGTCAGGGCGGTCACCAGCGGGCCGGCAGTGCCCCGCCCCTCCTTGGACAGACTGTAGAGGGTGCCCCCGGGCACCTGGACGAAGGCCTCCGGACGCAGCTGGGGGCGGGGGTCCGCGGCGCCCTGGGGCGTCACCCAGTCGACGATCTGACGGTTGATCAGGCACGAGGCCATCTGCTGGGCCGTGCCGAACACGCCGCCGCGCTGCTTATCGGGGGCGGAGACGACGCCGGCCACCTGGTCGGCGATCAGGGGGAAGCCGCCGTCGCGCAGAATATCGACCGCGGTCTCGTCGGTGGGTCGGGTCAGCCAGGTGTAGACGTCCGTGATCGGCCGGCGGTCCACGGCGGCGGCCAGCAGTAACCCGGCCAGCAGGTCCTGGCCGGCGGGGTCGAAGTAGGCGTCGGTACGGGCGCCCGGATCGCGCGAGCCGGAGGCGAAGTGCTCGGCGAGCTTGGCGGCCCTGACCTCGTCGGTGACGTAGGACAACGGGTTCCACCACCAGCTCGCCCTCTCCATGGCGATGCCCTGAGGGTCGAAGACCCATACCTGACCGGCTCGGGCGCGCGGGTCGCGGGTGGCGTCGACGATGTCGCGCTTGTTGGAGGTGACCAGAACCGATCCGGGGGCGTCCAGGACGGCGGGAATCGCCCGGCTCGTGGTCTTCCCGGTCCGCGGCCCCCAGATGTCGGTGTGCATGTCCTCCCACGACCCGTACAGCGGCTGGTCGCCGGCGACGGTGCGCCCGATCGGCACGCCGGGCGAGTCCACGCCCATCCGCTGGGCCTTGGCGGAGGCCGCTGTGCGGCCGAGGTCGACGACCTCGCCGCCGCGGCCCAGGTAGGAGGCCCTGACGTCGACGCGCGAGCGCCGCGCCCGGCGCCATCGCACGGCCATGACGACCAGCCCGATCAATGCCGCCATGAGCGCCACGGCGAGACCCAGCCCCACCCAGCCGGGAGCGCCCGGCCAGGGCAGGCTCCCGCTTATGAGACCGAACAGCACCGCGAAGGGGTTGGCCGGGACGCTCACGCCGTCGTCGGCGATCGCGTGGCCCACGTGCATGGCGACGTAGACGGGCGCGCCCACGACGATCACCAGCCCGATGACCAGCCACAGGAGGATCAGCTCCTCGCTGACGCCCCCCGGATCGCGACGACGGTTGCTGGCCGACGTGCTCATCTGCTCTCCTCCTCCGACGCCCCGCCGATGCGGGACCTCTGATGCCACAGGCGGTTGGTGTCGTTGACGGCGAGCTCGGCCTCGGTCAGCTGGACGGAGACGGGGATGCCCGGCCGCCCCCCGACCTTGACCAGGAACTTGCCGCGTCCGGGCGGCTCCGCCTCGCGCCCGGTCGCCGGGTCCCAGGCCGGCGGGTCCTGCCACCCGATGAGGAGCTGCTGCTCGGCGCGGGAGAGGGGGACGGCGGAGGTCAGCTGGGGCATCTCGGCGCTGGGCAGGCCTCCGCAGATCACCATGCCCGAGCGCTCCACGAAGCCGCGGGCCTTCATCCGGTCCTCCTCGCCGGCCAGGGCGAGCAGGTCGCTCATGGTGTGCGAGATCATCGCCATGCCGGTGCCGCGCTGACGGTTGAGGCGGGTGAGCGCGTCGATCCTGTCCACCATGCCGTGGCCCGCGCGCAGAGCGCGCCAGAGCTCGTCGAGGACGACGAAGTAGTGCCGGCGCGCCTCCAGGCCGGCGTCGGCCAGCGCGTTGGCGACGTTGATGGTCCCGAATCCATTGGACCAGCAGGCCAGCAGAACCGCCGCCTGAAGGTCCATCTCGGAGTCATCGATGGAGGAGACGTCGTAGACCACGGGGGCGTCGCGGCGCATCGGGTTGGTCGTCGGCCGGGAGAAGGTCTCCCCGAGCCGACCGCCTTGAGTCAGTCCGATGAGCGAGGCCTCCAGCTCCTCGGTGATGACCCGGTAGCGCTCTGCGTTCCCGCGGTCCAGGGCGACGGCGCGCACCTGCGCCGGACCCTCGTGGATGATGGCCAGCAGGTCTCCCAGGACGGGTACCTTCCCCTGAGGGGTGAAGCGCTCGTCGAGCACCTTCAGGGCGCGGTCGAGGATGGTCTCCTCGCGGTCGGTGGGCGGCGACGAGCGCAGGATCGTCAGGAGGGCCGAGACCATGGTGAGTCTGCGCCCGTGGGCGTCGGCGAGGACCTCCACGGCCCTGCGGTCATCGCCCGCCCGGCGCAGCTTCTCGGCCGCCATGACGGCCTCGCCCGGGTCGAGGATGTTGAGGTAGCCGCGACCGCGCCCCAGAGTGATGACCTGTCCCCCGAGCGCTTCGATGAGATCGACGTAGTCCGGCTTGAGGTCGCCGAGCACCAGCGGCATCACTCCGTAGCCGGTCAGGCCCAGGGCCATGCGCCGCACGCAGGTGGACTTGCCCAGGCCCGGTTTGCCCAGGACGAAGCAGGAGGGGTTGGAGATCAGCTTGGCCCGCTGGAACCAGCTGATCGGGTCGCAGCACAGGGTGGCGCTGGTCTGAATGTGCCGGCCCAGCGGCACCCCGACCATGGGGGTGCCGGTGCCGACCGCGAAAGGCCACAGCCCGCACACCTGGACGGTCGTGCCGCGCCATTCCCCCGGGGCCTGGATGTAGGTGGACGAGCCCCGCCCGGGCCCCAGCCAGCCCCGTGCGGGCGGCCGCCTGGGACGGATGGGCTGGGACTCGTCCCGTTCCTCGCGCCCGCCGCTCCCCCGGGCGCGTGAGCGCCGGGCTCTCCCCTTCTTCTTCGCGTTCTTCTTCGCGCCTCCGCGCGTCGAGGGCGAGTCGGGGAGGGAGGGGCGGGGGGCCGACGACGGGGAGTGGCTCGTATCCTCCCGCGTCCCGTCCCGTCCGCCCGATACGCGCTTGTTGCGCAGCAGCATCAGAACTTCTCCCTGAATTCGGAGGGCACGCGCAGGTGCTTGGACATGTTGAGGCCCAGGGGCAGCGCCGCGGCGAAGGCGCTGTCCTGGGAGCCGTAAACGGTGCGCAGCCGCAAGCGGGCCGTGGCCGCCAGGTTGTCGACGGCGGCGCGCGCGTCCGCGGCCTGAGCCGGATCCATGACCGTGGCCGTCACCAGCATCCCGAACTGCACCAGGCCCGCTCCGGTGGCCTCCTCGTTGGCGGTCGCCGAGGCGGCGCGCACGGCCAGGGTGTCGCGAGCGGCGGGCTTGTTGGAGGAGGTCATGCGGAATTCGGCGGCGCGCAAGTCCGCCTCGACGATGGCCGCGGCACGGGCGGCGTCGATGGGCCGGTACAGCAGGGAGACGCGCTTACGGGCGATCTCCTGGTGCGGGGTCAGCAGGCGGGCCAGGATCCCGGACTGGACGGTGCCGCGCGGGGCCTCGGTCATCTCCCAGGTGACCGAGTAGCCCGAGTCGTGCCGGTAGCTGTCCCAGGCGGCCTCCGCGGACACGGGGCCCACATCGGGCCACGTCAGCTCCACGTGCTGCCCGAGCGAGTGGGCCTCGTCGATGAGCACGGCGGAGGCGGGGTCGTAGGCCACGCGCACGACCTCGCACAGGTCCTGGGCGGTCAGCGGGTGGGCGGCCCCGGCGCCGGTGGCCTGGAGCGCGGCCGTCAGACCGGGCAGGCGAGTGGCCAGCTCGTGCCCCATCTCCTCGGCCTGACGCTTCTTGGAGCCCTTGCGGTTGGCCGCACCGAAGGTGATGGCCACATAGGCCTTGACCGTCGAGGAGCCGGACGGGTAGGCGTCGACGACCTGTTCGAGCATGGCCTGGGCGAACGCGGGCGCGTCCGGATCCAGGTTGTGCATCACCTCGCGGTGCAGTCGGGTACCGGTGTCGGGCGCCGTCTCGATGGTGACCGAGGCGGATTCGATACCGGGCTCGTCCCCGAGGTTGGCCAACCAGTGCCCCCAGTCGGCCACCCAGGCGTCGATCTGTTCCTCATCCACCAGTGCGGCGCCGTCGGGCTCCGTCCCGATGACCACCGAGTAGGAGCTGGTCGCCGGGGTGTACAGCATGCCGAATAGGCGCCCGTAGGAGTCCTCGTGCTCGCTCAACCGGGTGGACGCCGCCAGTCCGGGGAGTTGGAAGGTGCCCCACAGCGAGCGGCCGAGCGGCCCGGAGCGGTAGACGTTGGTGCGCTGCGAGCGCGCCCACCACCATGCGCCTCGGGCACTGGCCCGGCTGACCACATTCCTGCCGTGCCGATCCTTGGAGAGGACCGCGACCATGAGCACGGCGAGCACAGCGGCGAGGACGACCGCCTTGAGCAGGCCGCCGATGAGAGCGGTGAGAACCACCACGACCAGCCCCACGAGGAGCAGGGCGGTGCCGATGGTGCCCAGTCCGAGGATGCCCGCCGAGGTCGGCTTGCGCCAGTTCCCATAGGTCCGGGGCTCCTGGATCTCAGTTGCCGCCACTGGGACCACCCCCCTGGGTCATGGGAGCCCTGGCGCCGCCGGGATGGGCCCCGCTGGGAACCCTCGGCTCCTGCCTGTGCGAGGGCGAACCGCCTCCCCCTCCGGCGGCGCCGGACCCAGATCCTCCTGCGGCGGCCCCGCCGGAGGGACCGGAGCCGGAGGGCAGGGAGGGGCTCGATCCCGACTGCGAGCCGCCGGCGCCCTGCGCGGACTCTCCGGTGGCGGCCTCGGCCACGTGACGTGCGCCGGAGGCGACGGCCTTGCCCGCTTTAATGCCCGCTACCGCGGCGAGACCGATCGGACCCGCGGCCGCACCGGCCCCCGCGGCACCCGCTCCCGCTCCGGCACCGCCGGCCCCGGCGGCGCCGGCCCCC
>ERZ773008.468-NODE-468-length-29537-cov-8.544027_pt1 | contig 29537 bp, 33 predicted proteins | sample MGYA00580664_ERZ773008 | MGnify/ENA primary metagenome ERZ773008 (study PRJEB29015, sample SAMEA2738016) | human oral metagenome | biome: human oral; feature: human-associated habitat; material: dental | place: China | collected 2048 ... | reverse complement strand
CGGTGTTGTTTAACGTGTGATCGTGCTCGCGGGAATTGTCATCAGTGTGTTGGTCCTGGCCGTCCTGGCCTTCGGGCTGCCCTGGTTGTCGGTGCACAAGGACGACCTTGACGCCATCGACGGGGACCCGGCGGAACGCTTCTCCGGCTCCATGCGGATCCTGCGCGAGAACACCGCCGCCGACTATGACGACGAGCCTCCCGTGGAGGTGTCGACGCCCCTGACCCGCAGGGCCGAGCTCACCGAGCTGCGCCTGAGGGCCCGTGCTGCCGCCATGCGGCGGCGACGCATGGTCACGGTGCTCGGGGCGATGACCCTGCTGTGCCTGGGGCTCAGCGTGTTCAACGTCGTGCCCGGCTGGGCGGTCGCGATCCCTGTCGTTGCGCTGGGAGCGTTCCTGATTTCCGCGCGGGTTGGGGTGAAGAAGATGCATCGCAGGTTCGACGAGAAGGCCGCGCAGGTCAAGGCCGGTTACGTCGACAGTGAGTCCACCTCGATGATGAAGGCTGTCGAGGAGGAAACCTCCCACGAGTTCTCCGTCGACCTGACGGCGCCCGAGAAGACCGGGCCGCTGTGGGACCCGATTCCCGTGATCACCCCCACCTACGTCTCGAAACCGCTCGTGCCGCGAACCGTTCGCACAATCGACCTGTCGGCTCCCGTCACCAACACGGTCATCATCCCCACGGCCGAACGTCCGGCGACAGGACCCAAACCGCGGCGTGCCGCTCCCGCTGACTGGGACATGGAGGAGGAGAGCCACTGGCCCAGAGCCGTGGGGCAGTGATGATTTGCCACACTGCTGGATGCTGGTGCTACCATCGTCCGGTACTCGGGGCTATGGCGCAGCTGGTAGCGCGTCTCGTTCGCAATGAGAAGGTCAGGGGTTCGAATCCCCTTAGCTCCACCAAAAGCGTCATCTTAGAACCTCCGGCCATTGGTCGGAGGTTTTTGGTGTTGTCAGGGGTGGCGGTGTCCTGCTGCTCCTTGGCTTCGCCTTCCAGGACTGCTGGAAGGTTGCTGTCGAGGAGGTAGTGGTAGACGGCTTTGTGTTGGCTGTTGGTGATATCGTCGTCGTCGAGGTAGATCTTGTCGAAGACGGCTTGGTTGAGGTCGCGTCGGGAGTTGTCGGTGGCTGCGAGGTATTGCTGTTGTCCGTTGTGGAGGATCAAGAGGCATTGGTCGAGGGCGGTGTGGAGTTTGTCTCGGGAGGTTTGTAGGTGGCGGAGTTGGCGTTCGGCGGTTGTTTTGTCGGTTCTGATGCGTTCTTGTTCTTTGCGGAGTAGTTCTGTGTCGATGGCTCCGGCGTAGTAGGCCTGCATTAGGCGTTCGCTGTGGGCGGTGGCTTCGGCGAGGATGGTTTCTGCTTGGTGTGCTTGGTGGTTGTGTTCTTTGAGGATGGTGTCGAGGTGGGAGATGACCAGTTCGCGTACTGTGGTGAGGGTTTTGTCTGGCAGTGTGATGGTTGCCCAGTGGTCTTCGACGAGTTGTTCGGCGTGGTGGGCTTGGATTGCGACGAAGGTGCAGCCGTTCTTCCGGGCCTGGCGGCCGAGGCAGTAGAAGTATTGGTAGTAGTTGCCGAGGCGGTTGCGGGAGACTTCGTAGCTGAGGGGTGAGCCGCATTGTCCGCAGAACAGGCTGCCTTTGAGGTAGTGGGTTCGGATGGCGGGTTTCTCTTTGGCGTGGGACCTGCCGCGGCGGATGGCTTCGACTTTTGACCATAGTTCGGTGGAGATCAGGGGTTGGTGTCGGCCTTGGTAGGTGGCGCCGCCGAAGACGACCAGGCCTGTGTAGTAGGGGTTGCTGAGGATGGCGTGCACCATGGAGGTGGTGAGGGGTCTTGCTGGTTGTTTGGGGCGTGCGAGGGTGGTGACGCCGTGGGTTTTGAGTTCGTCGCGGAGCATCCCGATGGTCCATTCGCCGGTGGCGTAGCGTTCATACATCCATGGCACCCAGTGGGCTCGATCCGGGTCGGTGATGACGGTACGGACTTCGCGGCCTTCGGCGGTGCGCTGTGTGGTGTTGATGTAGCCGAATGGGGCGCGTCCGGGGGTGCCGCCGGATTTGGCTTTCTGGGTCATGCCTTTCTTGGCTTCGGTGGCGAGGTTTTGGCTGTAGAACTCGGCGATGGAGCTCATGATGCCGTGTAGCAGCATGCCGCTTGGTGTTTCGTCGATGTTCTCTGAGCAGGAGACGAGTTGGGCGCCGGCTTGTTGGATCTCGAAGTTGATCTGGACGTCGTCCATGCGGTTGCGGGCGAGGCGGTCGACTTTGTGGACGATGACCAGCTGGATGGTGTTGTGTTTGACGTAGGTGAGCATCCGCTGCAGCTCGGGACGCTGGGCGGATTTGGCGCTCTCGCCAGCGTCGATGAACTCCTCGATCACTTCCGCGCCAAGGCTCTTGGCTTTGCGGTGGCAGGCTTCTCGCTGAGCTGGGATGGAGAACCCCTCGGTTTCTCCCCCTCGTTTGGCCTGGTCACGTGTGGATACGCGCAGGTAGATCACCGCACGCTTCGTTGTCGTTGTGGTCATGGCTATCTCCTTCCGTAGTGTGGTTGCTGGATGGTGAAGCGCTGTGGCTGCCACCGTGGGGTGCTGATGGGGCGGGCGCAGCGGGCAGGTGAGGGTTCCGGGTCGAGACGGGCGATACCGGTCTGGTCGATACGCACGCGAATGGCGGCTTCAGAGACGGCGAAGTGGTCGGCCAATGCGATGGGGGTTTGGAGCCCAGCAGCCCATGCCTGTTTCAAGGCGGTGCGTGGCACCAGGGCACAGCCTGCGAAGTAGTCGGCGGCTCGCTCGGCCTGCTCGTGGACTGTCAGCTGTGGTGGGCGACCCCAGCGACGCGTGAAGGCTTTAGGGTTTTGTGTGGTGTAGAGCCAGTGGGTATGGCCGTGGTCGATGATGTGCTTGAACTCGTGTAGCAGGGTGAAGCGTTGCCGCACTTCGGGATCGTCATGGTTGAGGCAGATGATCCACTCCTGCCCGTTCCAGTGGCTCATGCCAGAAACCGGCAGCTGTTCGCGGACGATACGGATGCGGGGCAGGCCGGTGATGTGGTTTTCGGTGATGCCGGTCAGTTGGAAGCTGGGGTGGCTGGCGGCCAGGAGTTGGTTGAGTTTGGCGGCTTGGCGTTCGGCCAGGTCGAGTGCTTCGGTGAAGCTGCAGGCGCGGTGGGGTGTGAGCTGGCGGAGGCTCCGCAGAATGCTTGGTGTGCTTGATGTAGTCATGGAGCCTCCTTTCGATTGAAGCAAATATGGTTATGTGGTGCGTCCCGTCTCTACGGGGACTTCGTCCTCGCCGGCAGCGGGGCCACGGCTGTCTTCAGCGATGCCGTATTTGCCAGCGATACGCTGAAACGCGGCTGCGATCTCCTCGTGGGCCTCGGGCGGCAGGTGGCCGTACTTGGAACGCAGATACGGAGTGAAAGTCGGCAATGTGGCGGTGAGGTTGTAGCCAGCCGCCTCGATGATCTCCAAGGGCTCGACACCGTAAACCTCGGTCAAAGCCAGCAAACGATCAATACGAGTGCTGGGCGTCTTGCCCTGTTCAAGGAGCGAAATAGCACCCAGCGAGATACCAGACTCAGCAGCTGCTTGACGGACACTCAGACCCGCAGCCTCGCGGGCTTCCCGCAACAATCGCCCGAGCTTGGGCTGAGGTCTGGCACGAGCCGGAATCCCCCGCGCGCTCCCAGAATGACGGAGGCTTCCCTGAGAAATGGGTGTGGAAATACGGCCTGTTTCGTTCATATTTCTATTGTACGCTCCGCGTTTAGAAATGTGAACGGGTTTGGCTGATTTTACAACAACATGGAAACAGTATTGCAGATGATTCCAGAGGTAGGTGAGGCTCTGCTGCTTGTTGTGATTTTGGCAGCTTTACTCGAGTGGTCACAAATTGTTTTTCGCTGGCGTCTCAGTCTGGCTGTGCTGGTGTTGGATAGTTAGTGCGATGCTGCCGTTAGGTAAGAGGCATGTGACATGATCCCGTTTCATTCACATGGCGTTTCTTGGCAAGCAGTGCTTCGTCGAGTGGCCAGCGGTCATCCAGTACAAGGAATAGGTCTGAGCCATCCATCGTAATAAATGAGGAGCTTGTTGCGTACGCTGCTCTCAGAGGTTCCGAAAAGCCGTTGATGCTTACTAGCAGTCCGACGGCTAGCTTGCCTCGTCGGGCAATCTTTTGAACAAATATGTCTGCCTGATCTCTTCCCAGAGGCTTCTGCGTCCACTTCGCTTCAATTAAGTAGTCATCGGTATCAAGGCGGAAAGATCCGTCGACCTGATCAACGTTAGATGAGTATGCCAGTCTTGGCTCTAGATCAAAGAGGGCGAAGAGATCGTTTAGGAGTTTCTCTAGGGCGAGGCCGCGTTCTTGTGGGTGTTCCTGTTGCTGAGTGAGTGCTAGGTAGGATTTCTTGAGGCTGTCAAGGTTTGCTTTGAAGGATGCTTGCTGCTGTGATTCCTTGCGGTATTCGTCGATCTTCTGGCGTTTAGCTGCCGCTTCATCTCTGGCAGATGACTCCTTCTTCAGTGAAGCTTTCAGGTTGGTCACTGCCCGTTCGGCTTCTCTCTGTCTCTTCAGGCGGTCCTTGTCCTCCAGGCGGTCGAAATCTGGAAACCTTTCCATGGAGGCAAGTTCGCCCATGATCTCAAGGGTCAGATCTGAATAGCGCCGCTCGTCGCTCATGAGAATATCGACGACCATGTTTGCAGTTTCACGCTTAGTCCCCGAGAAGGAGAGTTGTGCCAGCAGCTCAGGCTGGCTCCTCAGGAGGCCTTTGACTAAGCGTTCAAAGCTACGCTTGTACCATGTCACGACACTTAGAGCTTCGCGCAGGTTTTCGTAGCTGGCAGTCGAGATGCGGGTCATGCAGATCATGGTATCGGCTCGGGCCACGGCGGTGATGCTTCATGGCAGCTGAGTAGCAGTTAAACAGTTTCTCTTGGGCGAGATGAGGGAGCCTCCTGGCTCAACCTCATCTCGCCCGGATTGGTTGTGGACTCGCTGGTCCTAGGTGTGCCACGAGTGAGCGATCCCGAGCACGGATTCATCCGTCCCTAGGCCGCTCATGCCGAGCCGTCGTCGTATGTACAGCTCGGCACCCCCGCTCCTGTCAGCTCGTGTGCTGCTTGCGGGTGGTGGGCTTGGTAGGCGGGGTGGTGCCGAACAGTTGGGAGATGGCTCCTTGTTGTTCGCGGGCTTCCCGTTCGATGTCCTGGCGCAGGGCGTCTGCCTTGGCCTGGATGTCGGGCTTGGCTGACATGGTCTGGACGTGGGACTCGATGGCCTGACGGATTGCGTCGGTCAGCGAGACTTCAGCGAGCTTTGCCACGATGGTCAGCCTGGCGTGCAGGTCGTCATCGAGGCGGATGGCCAGCGTCTTCATGACACTTCCTCTCCGGATTCGTCCTGCCGTAGTGGGCAGGCCACCTCCTCGGGGTGGAGGAGCCGCTGAACCCGGTCTGGGTTCAAGGGAGCGGCTCCTGGTGGCCGAGGAGGGCCACGAGGGAGGGGGAGTCAGAAGCTCCTGAACACCCACACGCCGCCTTCGGGGTTCGGCATCACCGTGATGTCTCCTTCCAGTTCGAGGTCTTGGGCGAGGGTTTGGTAGTCGATGGTGATGTACTGCCTGAGGGTGGATGGTAGGGCTTGGTTGAGGGTGTCTTCGAGGCCGAGGGATTGAGCTTCTTGTTGGGCCCACTGTTGAGTTGTCATGTAGCTGCCGAGGTAGTGGTCCTCGAATTGGGTGAGTAGTTGGTGGTCGAGGGTGCCGGGTGGGGTGGTTTCGTCGACGAGGTCGGCCCATGCGGCGAAGGCAGGGCCGTGGCGTTGGATGCCTTCGGCTATGGCTTGCTGATCATCAGGTTGGGTGGGTGCTCGGGGGGTGGCGTCGTGGGGGCGTGGGTAGTGGGTCATGGGTGCTCCTTTCCGTCTGCGTGGTTGTGGGTTGTGGTGTCTGTGGGGTGCGGTTTGCGTTTGTTTCGGGCGTATTGGATGCGTTGTCGGGCGAGGTTGGCGAAAGTGGGGTTGAGTTCGATGCCGAGCCAGTCGCGTTGGTGTTCCTCGGCCACGATGGCGGTGGTGCCGGAGCCGAGGAAGGGGTCCAGTACGATGCCGGGTTCGCTGTTTGGATGGGTGTCGGATGTGTTGTGTGTGGGGGTGCAGTGACAGGTCGGTGTCAGGGTTAGGCGGAGGGCTTCGGTTCCCAGACGACGGATGGGGCGGGTGAAGGGTGCGCGGCAGGGGCGGCAGCGTCGTTCGGGGCAGCCGGCGAGCAGCATGCGTTCGACGAGATGTGTCGGGTAGGTGGCGAAGTGGGCGCCTCGGTAGTTGGAGGCTGCCAAATGCCAGACGTCACCGGGGTTCTTGCCGAGTGGGTGGCAGATGGTCTTTTGGCGTTTCATGGCAGCGAGGCCCTCGTCGCCGTCGGTGTTGGGGCCGCGCCAGTGTTCAGGCATCCCTCTTCGGTGATGATTCCTTGGTGGGTGTAGTTGTGGTCGGGTGTGAGCGCGGGGTTGGCGTGGTGGTGGGTTGGGGCGTCCGTTTCGTGTGGTGCAGCGGGTTTTTGGTGGTTGACGGATGTCGTCAAGGTTGAAGTAGTAACGGGGGTTGCGGGTGAGCAGGTAGATGACCTCGTGGGTGCAGGACAGGCGGTCGGTGACGGAGGAGGGGATGGAGTTGGTTTTAGCCCAGATGATTTTGTTGCGTAGCGTCCAGCCGCGTTGGGTGAGTGCCAGGGCGAGGCGTTCGGGGCCGAGCAGCAGGCTTTTCCTTGGTGCACCTTCGTGTTGGTGGGTGCTGTAGCTGTCGCCGAGGTTGAGCCATAGTGTGCCGGTGGGGACCAGGACGCGGGCTATTTCGTCGGTGATGGTGAGCAGATTGTTCACCCAGCCTTGGACGGTGTCTTCGAGGCCCAGTTGTCGGCGGTGCTGGTAGTTGCGCAGTCGGAAGTAGGGCGGGCTGGTGATGACGCAGTCGATGCTGCCGGTTTCAAGTTCTTGTAGGCGGCTCAGGGCGTCGCCGACGATGATGGTGCCGCGCGGCTGAGGTGCGGCGGTGAGTGTTGTGGTCATGAGTGCTCCTTTCTGAGGGCTAAGATTTGTGGTGTGTCATGGGAGGTGTCGTTGATAGATGTCTTGAACTTTGTTCTGGCGGTGGTCGCTGCAATCGGGACTTTTGTGGGTTTTGTCGTCAGTCGAAGAGACCGCAAGACTGACCAAGCCGAGAATGATCGGCGACTCCAGGCTCTTGAAGAGATCGCAGCCAACAGTCACGTTCCGCGTCATGTCGTCTGGGAGTTTGGCTACGAGTCTTCTAAACAGTGGTATTTGAAGAATGTTGGCAACGGAGTGGCTGCGGATGTTGAACTGAGGCATAGAGGCGGGTATTGCGTGAAGCTCCCTGACGCCTCTGGTGAGTGGCCTCCCGGGCGTGTAGAAAAGGGGAGTGCTCTAGCAAGTGGCGACTCCGGACGGATGAAGCTTGTGGTCTCGTGGACGGAATCTGGCAAGCGTCATACGAAGCAGTTGAATTGATCTCATCCTCCCTCTCCCCAAAGCACCTGCTTGATGTTTTCTGGGGTGGCGGTGACGAATAGGCGTGGTTCGAGGCGGGTGGTGCGGTGGATGCGTCGGGTGAGTTCGGTGGTGCGTCGGGTGGCGTGAGGGCCGTGCATGAGCCATAGGACGCGGGGGAAGCTGTCGCGGGTGCTTTGTTCGAGGCCGCTGGTGTAGTAGTCGGTGTAGGCGTGGCACTTGGCTAGCAGGCTGGGGAGGGATTCGGTGCCCATGTCTACTTCGATGAACCAGTAGTCGTCCCAGGGGCCGTCCTGGTCGGTGCCGGTGAGGTGGGCGGCCAGGTCTGGGCGGATGAGTCGGGTCTCGCCACCGATTCCGGTGAAGTGTCGCCAGCTGGTGGGTTCGGTTTGAACGGCCACGGTGATGTTCCGTTTGTGGGCTTCGCGGAGGGTGAGGTGGCAGTCCGCTGTGGCGAGGGTGTGGTTCAGGAATCGTTCGGATGGTTCGTGGGTGCGCCAGGAGCTGCCATTGTTGGGGAGCAGGATGCGGGCTCCTGCTGGTGCCAGTTGCCAGACCGTGGCTTCAGAGCCTGCTCTGACTCCTCCGATGCGGCGCGTGAGGGCGCGGATGAGTCCGTTTCGTTCCAACCGGTTCAGGACTCGTCTGGTGGTGCGTCCGGCGGATTCTGGGCTGGCGTGTCCGGTGAAACAGAACGCTTGGAGATGAGCGGTGGTGAGGTAGCGGTGTTGCCAGATCTGGGAGAGCACGTGGTGGTCACGGTCAGACAAGGCGGCTGCGAGGCGGCGTCGTTGACGGGCACCGACCCGCCCGGTTGGTTTCCGGGCCGGGGGTGACGAGGAACGAGGAGTATTCGTCCCCCGTGATTGGCTGGAAAGGCTTGTGGCTACGTGGTTTGGGTTCATGACGGGTGAGCCGAGTGGAACAGCGACCGGTAGACCCGGGAAGAGGTGACGGATGGGCCGGTGGATCATGACGCAGCCCCTTTCTGGTCGGGATCAACCGAGGCGCGCGGGCGACGGACTCTCCCGATGGTTTCTGCCTGACTGGCTCCGTCGTTCTTGGGGTGAGGACCGGGGATGAGGGCGGCCAGGTCGGTTTCGACGTCGGTGAGAGATTGTCCGTAACGGCGACGGGAGGCCAGTGCGGCGTCGTTGGGGTGGCGTTGTGGCGAGGTGAGTGGTGCGGTGCGGACCAGGGTGGGTGGTTGGAGGTCACCGCCGGCCAGGAGGTGGGCGTAGGCGTGGAAGGCGGGTAGCTGCTGGTAGTCGGCTGGGACGAGTAGTCCGCCGGAGCGTTTGGCCACGATGGTGGCGTCGTCGCCGGTGAGGGTGAAGGCGACGCGGGAGCGGGCATTGGCCAGGATGCCGGCCTTGAGTCCGGGCGGGAGTTGGCCCAGGTGCTGGTGTGCCAGGGTGAGGCCCATGCCGAGACCGCGGGCTTGGGCCAGGGCGTCGCCGAGGTCGCCGGGGAGACGGAGGTAGTCCTGTACCTCGTCGATGTGCAGCATGACAGGGCGGCGACCAAACGCTTGCAGGGCGGCCCGGCCGAGAGCGGCTTGCCAGACCAGGGACACCACCACCGAGCCCATCAGCTGAGCGGCTTCGGATCCGAGCGCGCCCTTGGCCAGATTGACCAGCACCACCCGTGGGCGCTTCCCACCGTCGCGTCCGGGACCGGGAGCGAACACGTCGGAGAAGTGGAAACGGGGGCAGCGCTGCCCGAAGATAGCCCGCAACTGCGGACGCAGCAGGATGGGACGCAGCTTGTTGAGCAGTGGCGAGATTGCCTGTTGCCGTTCGCCATCGGTCAAGGCTTCGTACCAGGCCCAGAAGGCTCCCAGCCCCAGCGGGTCGCGTTTGGCCTCGCGGCCGGTGATGGAGCGCCGGAAACCGGGGTTGGTGAGCAGCAACGGCACCATGACCAAACTGGCATCCCCACGACGCGCCAGCGTGAGCAGACTGGCATGGAGGATGTCGTGGGTACGCGGACCCCACGAATCGCTGTAGAGCGAGTGCAGTACTCCGAGCAGCACATCGGCTGCCAGGTCCGGGTCGCGGGTTTCTGCCAATGGATTGATCCCCACCGGTTGGCTGTCTTTGCCGGACAAGATGACCGTTTCCTCCAGCACCGCATCGGGGATACGGGCAGCGATGTCGGCCACCAGGTCTCCCTTGGGGTCGATGACCACCACGGCATGTCCAGCGTGGATATCCGCCAACGCCAGATGGGTCATGAGGGTGGACTTCCCCACACCTGTCGGTCCGATGAGATGGAGGTGTCGCAGTGAATCCACGCTGGAGAGTCCCACCAAGGTGCCGGGGTCACTCACTGCTTCACCGATGATCCGTTTACCCAGCTCGGGGTTGGTCTGGATGGCCTCTGATGGTGCCAGCACCACCGGGTGGGGGCTGGCGACACCGGGAAGCCCCTCAGCGACGGGCCAGGCCAACAGGCCGGGCAGTTCGGATGCTCGTAGGTGCAGCGGTAGCAGCCACGGGGAGCGAGCTGATGCCAACGCGCCAGGGGTGGAACGCCACAACCGCAGCCGTACTGGCGGCAGTTCCAGACTCCGCAGACTGGAGGCCGTTTGGGACACCAGCCAGTGGGCCCGGGAGGGACTGGCCGCTGAGGCTCCGATGCGTACCGCTACCTGAAACCCGGGATCTTCCAGACTTGCTGTGACCTGCCGCGATGGGGTCGCAGCCCCTTCAGTGGTGGGATAGCGACGTGGTGGCAGCCGACGGCCACACACCACCTGCAGCCGCACCGTCTCTTTCGTGGTAGTGGCAGCCAGAACGGCCAGCAGACTCCGAGTAACGGTCTCGGTGCTGTCGGTACGCAACGGGTGCAAGACAGTGTTAGTGAACCGTACGGCCGCCACTGTCGAAGCGGGCGCGGTTGCGGGGGTGTCGGTGGCCAGGAAGGCCTCCCGGGGTACCGCCAGCTTCTGACCCGAACGCACCACGTGGACGCCGGGGTCGACCAGCCGCACACCAGGAAGGTGGGCCAACAGCAGTGCTTGGACCGAACGCAGCGCCCAAGGCTCAGTACCCAGACGCCACCACACCCGACCACCACGGGCAATGACCTCGAACGCTAGATGAGGGCTTCCCGGCAACCCCGCCAGGGCCGCCACTACAGAACGCATCCGCGCCTCATCCACCGGCACCGGCAGCACCAGCTGACGCCACGTCAGGCCGCTGACCGACCGCACCGCTGGCGACGCCGTCTTGATAGGCACCAGAGTCATGACGACACCTCCACCACGTCAGACGCGCCAGCGGCGTTACTCGGTAGGGTGGCCACGTCATGAGACAGACCGGCCTCGCGCTCCGCCTCGACCAGGGCCAGCTGGATGACCGCCCGAGCGATACGACGAACATCTGGTTCACGGCGCAGCGTGGAACGGACCCGCAACTGGTGGGCGCGGCGGGAACGTCCCGGGGATGCATCAGGACGACCTGACCTCCGTGAGGAGCGTGGCTTGGTGGCCTGAGGTTTACGGGGTGGTGTGTTGTTTCTGGGCATGACGAACACAGCCTCCTTTCAAGGGCTTGAATTGATGTGATGTGACAGCTCCACTCGCGGATGGGGCGGTCCGGCACGGCACGATGCCGTCTTCCTTGTTGCGGACCGGCCACGGGCGGCGAACTGCCCTGAGTATGCGTTTAAAAAATTGAACGGTCAATGGGTTTGGTGTATTTCACAACACCGGATGGAACAGATGCGCCACGGGCACCTCGGGCCTGATTTTGTACTGGATTGTGCATCGACACGTGGCGGCTCAACGCCAACGCCACCACCGCACCACCACCCACCCAACCAGGCCAACGAACCCGGTCACCACCAATCCAACAACGAGCCAAGGCCAGATACCGGCGATGAGATCAACCGCCACCTTCAAAGCGAGGGCAGCCAACAAGACGGTGGAACACCACCCAAGAAGCTTGTCAGCCAGCGAGAAAGGAGTCTCAGCCATGACGGCCTCCCGGACGCTGGTGCGGGTGCTGCGGGCCGTCCATGTGTTGCATGGCGTGACGGAGCATGTTTGCTTGCACCCGAAACGCCTCCTGCTGCAGTCGTCTGGCCGCCAACTGAGCCCGGTACTGCTGAGACTGTCGCCACTGGCACATCCGCTCTCGTTCCTGCTGGCGGTGCTGTTGTCGGCGTTGTTGTCGTCGGTGAGTTGCCCACACCACCACTGTCAGCAGCAGGATTCCCGCTATGGCTACCAGTCCAAGGCTGGCAGTGCCGTCCAGGCTGATGCTCACATCGAGAACTGCCAGGAAACGAGGAGTGAGACCGGCATCCGGAGGTCCAGACACGGGCGTGGGTGTGAGTTCCGTCATCCAGGTCCACGTCCAGGTCATGGTGGTACTCACTGGAACCTCGCAATAGCCTGCGCTGCACCGGTGGCATACGCACCCAACAACGCCTCCAGGTACGGGGCACTCTCCGGAGCGAGTTGGGCCAGGCTCTGGCCGGTCATGGTCAGGGTGCCGACATTGTGCATGGCCTGGTTCGTCAGCTCCGTCCGGGCCGCATCCACTGCCCTGACTACATCACCTCGACCAGCCGTCCATTCCAGCTCCCGCTGTACCGCCCGCGCCAAGCCCCGAGGCCTGCCACTAGTGGTGTGTCCCTGATTTGGTTTCCCTGTTCAGGGTGACGCGTCCGCGGGCGACTTTGGTGAGGATGGATTCGGCGGTGGCGGTCCAGACGAGGGGACGGGGATTGTTGTTGTGGGCGGCGAGGTAGTCCTCGATCGCGGTGATGAGGTCGGGTACCGAGCCAAACACGCCACGGCGTAGGGCCTTGTCCGTGAGTTCCCGGAACCAGCGTTCGACCAGGTTCAACCATGACGAGCTGGTCGGGGTGAAGTGGAAGCGGACCCGCGGGTGACACGCCAGCCAGCGGGTCACGGTGGCGTGTTTGTGGGTGGCGTAGTTATCCAGAATCACGTGCACTTCCAGGCCGGTCGGCACCGCGGCATCAATGGTGTCGAGGAACTTCACGAACTCGCTGGCCCTGTGCCGGGGCAAACACTCACCGATGACACGACCGGTCACGACCTCCAGGGCCGCGAACAAGGTAGTGGTGCCGTTACGTTTGTAGTCGTGGGTCATCGTCGCTGCCCGAGCTTTCTTGATCGGTAACCAGGGTTGGGTACGGTCCAGGGCCTGGACCTGCGACTTCTCATCCACACACAGCACGATCGCCTGCTCCGGCGGGTTCAGATACAAACCCACCACGCCGGGTGAGTTTCGCCTCGAACTGGGGATCATTCGACAGCTTGAACGTGTCCACCAAGTGTGGTTTCAGCCCACGCGCCGCCCAGATCCGCTGCACCTGCGACGACGAGATCCCCACCCGCTCGGCCATACTCCGACACGACCAATGCGTCTGGCCCACAGGCTTGGCATGCAAGGTCAAGTCAACGATCTGCTCGATCGTGGCCTGCGGGATCGAGGGTTTGCGGCCCCGCCCCAAACGAACCTCACCCAACTGGGCCAACCCCTCTTCAGCGAACCGTTCCCGCCACGCTCGTACCGTCTTCGGAGTCACCTTCACCTCGGCCGCGATCGTCGTGTTCGCCACCCCGTCCGCAGCCAACAACAACGCACGGGCCCGTTGAACCTGCCGATACGCCGCCGACGTACTCCGGGCGATCACCTCCAATGACTCACGCTGGCCAGGCAACAACTCCAAAGCAGGGACAGCATCACGCATACCCCTAATCCACCCCACAACTAAGTAACTATTTACGGGACACACCACTAGACCCGGTCACCGACGACGACACCAACCCAGACCCAGCCGCACGAGCCGAGCCGGCACCAAACCCAGACGTAGGGATGAGACCAGACATGAAAACAACTCCTTCCACACCAGCCGCCACCACCAAGCAGTGGAGACCGGTGTATCTCTCATTGGAAGCCGGTTTGGCTTCACGTCTCCAACTTCACCCCACAACCCGGTGGTCTGTCGTGACATGAAAGTGACAACCCCCTTGGAGGGGGCTGAGACCTCACGAACCCGCACACCTGAAGCCCCCAGCAACCTCGAAGAGTCAGCGCGCTCCTTTCTCCCGGCGGCGGAACGGGTCTTGGCGTGCTCGGGCTAGGCTGCCTAGATGAGCAGCAGCGACAGCACTGGCGGCAGTAGCCGTGCCGCCGAAGGCGCCATCCACCAGGAGCTCCGGGCTGCCCGTAAACGCCCCGGTGGGCTGTCGCCACAGGCCATGGCCCAGTGCCCAGTCATGTGCGACCTGCTCGGCAACGGCGACCCCGAAGTCGCGCTGGTGGAGCTGAACCACAAGATCATGGAACTCATCGACTCCGACGACGACATCACCGCCGTGGAGGCCGCCAGCTACTCCCTCGGCCTGTGCACCGACGCCGACACCCACCTCGCCCGACTCGAAGAATTCGGGGCCAAACACTTCCTCGACCAACGCCAAGCCCGCCGCTACAGCGACCGCGGCCTATGCCAGCTGGCCCGGCTGATCTCCACCCACTGGACCACCCAAACCGTCCCCGAAGCCACCCTCATCCTCATCGGCCTGGACGAGACCCAAGTCGGCTTCACCATCCAACTCCGCTGCCAACACCACATCCACATGCACCCACCACAGCTCAGCCTGTGGCAAGGCAACGAACCCCAGCCCACACCCCTAACCCCGGCCTGGACCACCAGCTCCCAACCAGAGGCCTTGTGGCACGAGCAGGAGCTGGCTGAGCCAGTCGTTGTCCAGCTCCAATGCGAAACCACCATCCGCCTCGTCTGGCGAGGCGAAACCTGGCCCAAATTCACCATCGTCCTCACCGGCAACATCCACGCCGACATGATCAAGAGCCAAACGCTGGGGGCAGCTTGTGCGGTGACAGTGGTGGATACGGAGTAGCCACTACCGAACTCCCGACACGCGCCGAGCCCCCGGCTCTGGACTACCCCTGACCAGTAGTACAGCCGCGCCGGATGCAGAGGTTGTATAGCTGGTCGGAGACGGCAACTGGCCGCTGACAAGCCATAACGCCATCACTACGGACTTCGACGACACCTACGATAGACGGCACTACAGGGTGGCGCGGGAGCAGTGAAAGGGATTACGCACTGATGGCTGACGCAGCCGAAGAAGCCAGTTCCGAAGACTATCTGGCCGAAAGTTAGCTAGTTTTAGCAGAATATTAACTAACTTCCATTGCTACCGAACCTCCTCGTTGCTACCCTCGACTCATCTCTCACCGCCGGAAAGCCCGGCGCGAGCCCTGAAGCGACGGCAGACAGGGCCCGTCCCAGAGAGACGTACGAGGAGCCCTCATACCCTCATGGTCACGGCAACGTGGACAGTGACGCGGATGGCACGACGCCACACCGCTCAGCGGGTGAGCCCACATCTACCAATTTTCGAACGCCTATGCTATATTAAAAAGCAGTATGAAAGAACAATGGCGTTCATTACCACAACCATCGGAGCAAGAGCCACCAGCAGCTCAGCAGCCAGAGGCCATACTTGGCACGGATGCAGCTCCGGGGAAAATATCTCACGAGGAAGCAGTGTGCGAGGGATGCGGACGGCCGTATTCACGTGCGCACGAGAAAGAACTTGGGGAGAAAGTCTTGAAAACTTTGAGAGCAGAGCATGACATGTTAAGCAGCAAGAATTCTGTTCGCCGACAGAGAGGGCGCGCCGCTTTTCGGAGTTCCTCATCGGCTAGCCCCTCCTTGGTGAAGCAGAAATCTGGGACATCTAAGATGATGAAACTGGAAAAGAAAAAGGCTATTCAAGAAAGGAAAAAAACCATCCAAGAGAAGAGTCGGGCCCGAAGGTATCCTCCTGCCGGCTTGGCAACCTTGGAGGACCTGGAGAATAACTACATAATTCGTCAAGGCCGAACTCCTCGCAGGAGCATGCTCGTAGAAGACTGATTCGGCAATATAGGAGTAGCAGAAATTGTCTAGCCACTCTCTCTCATTTAGTGGAAGTAGTGCATTTAAAGATTTCATCACCACCATATGCTCTGATGCCCCAGTGACATTTATACTCGGGGCAGGGGTGTCTATAGAAGCAGGATTACCTTCGTGGGAAAGCCTGCTTGAGCAACTTGCTTTGCCAATTCTTCGTGATAGAAATTCTAGTGGTCTGTATGAACTGATTTGCGCAGAAGAACCCGAACCTACGCGTCGCGCGGAGATGATTTTAGAGAAAAGAAGTGAGCAGACAGCCCTGGATAGTCTTCATAATATTACGGCTGCGCTTTATAAAACGAAGTTAAATAAAGGCGGCTCACTTCTCTCTTCGCTAGCAAAATTGTTACTAAAGCTAAATAAGCGCGTCAAGGTAATAACAACTAACTATGATGATTGCTTGGAGTATGCTTTGCGCGAAGCGGGGAAACTGGAGGCTACTGATATAAAGGTTTTTGGTATTGACGATTTTGACGCATGGAGTAGTTGCGATGGAATCGGGATTCTGCATATTCATGGCTTAATTCCACGTGGGGATAGCCTTTGGGGCAGTGTGATGCCAGTGATTTTGACTGAAGGTCAGTACATAGAATACGGTGCAAGGGTTCAAGATATAATTAGGCGCCAAGCCGAGTGTAGCCATTGTATATTTGTAGGGTCCAGCCTTACGGATGCAAATACAACACACCCTTTAAGCAGTGGTTATAGGGCAGGTGATATCAAGCAAGCATTTGCTCTTATGGTGCCCAGTGAAAGATCAGCCTTCGAGCTTACTGAGAAACGTATGGCGCAAGGCATTCCTGATGATCAAATTCCAGAGGTAGACGACCTTGTCGATGCCTACTTCGATTTCCGGCTAAAACATATCAATAATGTCTATAGAACTAGCGTTATTAGACTTAAATCCTATAGTCAAGTTACGCAATGCATACAGGAGGCTATTGTCGCACTGAATAACCCCTCAGGCTACATGGATGATGATCCTAAAAACTCGTCCCGCTATGGGTTTAGACTTGGTAGGATAATGCGAGATATCTATAACAGATTTGATATCAAAGATGGCGGTATTGCGCCTGGAAATGGGGCATCCGTTGCGGTCAGCGACGCTCTCGAGAATCTATTAACGGAGATCATAAAGCCGAAACTAGACTCCCTATATTCGCAGAATTTGGAGGCTTATAGGAAGAGTATGCGCGAGAAAATTAAGGTAACACGCGTACCCAAGGAAAAGCTGGCTGAGCCCTATGAATCAGAGAATTTTGGACTTCACTTGTGGTTGCGTGTATTTGAGGATGGGCGGAATGCACCTTTTGAAGTATTCCTTGTTGGATCATCCAGCTACTCGCGGAGGGATGGCAACATAATGACTCAGTGTTCACCAATCTCGTGGAGATCAGTATATGCTTCAGCCAGGTCTGTCTACAGTGGATCGTTTGAGCTACTATCCCCTAGCCGAAATGTTAATAATTTAGATCGACCTTGGAACATGTATATGGCAGTTCCTATAGCTATATCTGAACGTGATTTGTTTTCTGCATCTAGTGAAGGTCGAGTTATAGTTGGCGCCCTCGTGCTACAGACAAGTAAATACGACATGCTTCCTGGTGAAGAATTTGATTGTGGGTTCCATAGCATTCTTTCGCTTATTTCCTCATCGGGATCAGAATCAGAACAGCTGAACGACCTCGGCAACCTTTTATCAGAGTGTGGCGCCGATCTCGTCAAAACCTTTAATTCGCGAGATTCAGCAAAATAAGATTTCGCTGGCCGGTGACGGGCCCAGCTATTCAAGATCTGAATCTTCTCCTCGTAAAGTTGAGCGCGATTTCAATTGTTCGACGTATTCAGGAGAAAGATCCCGTTGTATGCGTGGTCGCGTACCTTGATTGATCTTTTTGACGTATTCCTCAAGTTTCGCTGGGTTCTTACCGGCCCATCCGTTCGCGATTGCCCAAGCGGCGAGCAAGGGACCGTTGAGTTCATATCCTGCATCATGAAGCCCGAGTAGGACAGATACAACACAGTCCTTGTCGTAGCCGGCGGCAATGGTGTTATTGTGATTGATTGTATTCGTAAGGTATTCCATCTCTTCGATAACTACCGGGTCCAGTTTTGGCGTCGGTATGGTCCACGTGCTTGCATCGCCAAGCAATTCTGGGCTAGCTATACTCACCCAAGGGATAAGCTTAACTATGTCCCACGAGATGACGCATAGCGCACGGATATTTCTACTATTGCGTTCAATGAACTCGGCGATGTCATTGGGATCTGCCCAAGCCATGAGTGCTGGCCCAGGGCGTTGCATGTAGGCACCGCCCCGTGCTGTCACGTGGTCAACCTTGTTGTATCGTGTCACAAGCCGCTCCAGCAGTTGGTTGTGACTGAGGTTACTCTTCAAAGAAGTCCATACCGTAACATGATCGCCATCATTCATATGACCAAAGCACCAGCTGATTCCGGCTCTGATCCCATCGTCATCTTGGCTCGTTACTGCAATTGGATAATCTGTTCCGTGATCAAACACGTGACCTCCTTAGTCAGGATCATTCTACATTCTTCAACACAGAGGTCCAGAAAGTTCCTACCCCCACCTCACAACCCACCCCAATCTCCACGCAGACCCCTAGCTCCTGACAGCTAAGATACCCTCATGCCACGCGAAAAGATGTGGGTTGATTACCCAGATGGGACGCATTTGTCGCAGTCACGCCAAGATCCGGGCGGGCTCAACGCCCTTGTCCGGGATGATGAGACCGGCAACCTCAAGGGTCAGGCGACGCTCCATCCCATCACTGACGACGATGCGGAGTCCGACCCGTCGCGTCTCCTCGTGTTGGTTACTGGTGCTGCGCTTGGCGGCATTGCGCTTGGCGCTGCTGCCGTCAAAGTTACTCCGTACGTCGTCAACTGGTGGAATGAGCGGGTCGTTTCTGCGTGGAACGATCGAGCACTGCCGGCCATGCAGTCGCAGATCCGCAACCTGCTCCGGCGCAAGCGGCGTAAGCAGGGCACGCTCCAGGACGAAACAGCTGAGACCACAGATGCTCCGGCCCTCCCACTGACGGAGGCAGATGTTGCGTGTGCGGCCTTCGTTGAACAGGTTGATGCTCTCTCCGGTGAGCCCGGTACCCCGATGAGCCAGGCAGAGGCAGAAGAGCATCTCTTCGCTATCCTCATCATGGCAGCGAACATCGCCGAACGGCTTCGCAAGCTCTCGAGCGCCCGCATCGAAGCAGAGGACAGTGAGCGTGTGGAGTTGCTCTCAGAGGCGATACGACAGCTCTCAACCCAGCGGATCGCAGATGTCATCAACCGTCTGCTGGAGTCGGACGCTGCATTGCTGGATGAGGCAACAGTCGATCAGTTCATGAAAGTGTTCAAAGGCGCTCGCATCCCCGGTCAGGGCTATGCACCTATCCGGGTGGAGCAGTTGCAAGAAGCGCTGCGGTTGGAAGGGTGGGCGGGGTAAGGCTCGTAGGGCGTGGCCGAACCTCCTACCTACCTACGCTGCTCGCCGATACGCTACACCCACCTTGGGTGCTGCCTGTTCAATCCATTCTTCGTGGAGACCAAGTTGATGATCAATGGCACTCTCTTCAATTTCGCGCGTCTGTTGCTCGCCATATAGATGGTCAATATGCCCGCGTACATCATCAATCTGTCGCTCGACTGCATCAAACCGACTATTCATACGCTTCTCAAGGGCATCCATATCATCTTTGATGAGGCGGTAGAGCTTGAGTACTTGTTCATCATTCATGCTAATTACTATAAGAAAAATGGATGTATAAATCAAGGTTTATGAATGAACCTCAAGCCGTCACTGGACTCATCTTCGCCTACACCCCATGAATAGGCCTCAATGAAATAAGCCTCCTAGAAGTCGGGACATAAAATGACAGCAAGGCATCCAAGCATGTCTTCGCCTTCCTGAGTCTCCTGCCAAGGCGTGTGCTAGGCTAGTGCCGTCAAGTATAGTCCTCACTGACGATAAACAATCGGGAACTGGAGGATCATTATCGAGAATATTGACCGAGTCATCGACATGATGGTCAGGACTCAAAAAGGAAAGCTCCTTATCATAGTTGGCGCAGGAATCTCTTTGGATGCACCGACTCTAGCACCGTCCCCATTTCGAGTAATCAAGGCCGCGTTATCACCCATGCTTGGTATTCCTGCTATACATGAGTCGGTTTCGAAAGATGAGCGCATTTCAAAGATCCTCGAATGGCCATTAAAGCAAATGCTGCCAGAGTCGTTCTATGCTGCAATTGAATCAAGCTTTGATAGCACTTTGCATCAAGAAGTGTGGTCGCCCTTGAGTAGGACTGGACTGCTTGACAAAACGTTCAATGTCAACCACGAAATCATTGCTCTATTGGCTCAGAGATTCCAAGCGACAATAATTACTCCTAACTATGACTCTTTTCTTGAAGCCGCCCTTGAAGGTTGGGAAATTCCATATAGCGTTGTTCACAACTACGAGATCGCCCGCCAGGATAACTTCTCTCAGCCGGGTGTCGTAAGAGTGGTCAAGATTCACGGTGACGCAACAAAGCCTGAGACTATTGTAACCAGAGCGCCCGATCTCTTGCGGCTCTTTCAGGCTCTATCTCCTCTAAACAATAAATTTTCAGCTGCTCTAGTAGCCGGATATAGTGGCCGCGATTTAGACATCTACCCCTGGTTGGCATCTAAGTCAGGTGTTCAGAATATTGCTTGGATTGACCCATATATGAACGACGATCATCGTTGTTATCGATTGCCGATAGGGGCTGGTCTTATAGTACTTAAAGAAAGGCTAGAGGTCTTACAAAAGCTTGTTCTTGACGATTCGCAGAACAGTCGGGTTCGCTATCGGCTTAACCCAGTGAGCCCCGGCAAAGACTGCGAAAATATTGCTCATGTACGCATCAAAGAACTGGTTGAGAGTAAGCACCCTGCGCGAACCAATCTCGCCTTGGCAAAGGTACTCACAAATAGCGGGTTCCATGCTTCGTCTTACGAAATACTAAAGATTGCTAGATGCGACTCCGACTTGTTGCTGCACTCTACGATTCGTCTGGTTGGCGCCTTCAACTTATCCTGTATGGACCGGTTTGGAACTGCCTATCATGTTTGCGACGATATCATTAAAAGCGGACACCCAACTCTGAAGTTTCAGGCTCGCGCTCTGCGTGCTTCGTGCAAAAGACAGTACTATCTTCAAACAGCTCAGCAAGGAGAGGTGCGTAAACCGCTATCTCCTCGCTATGGAAATTACCGCTCACGAGGGGTACTAGAAAAACTTCTACGGGAGATTCAGTTTCTGGGTAGCGTCATCCGTCTCACTCCTTACGGTTTACGCTCAGTTCAATCGGCCTCTCTCGCAATCTGGAATACCTTGCATCCTAGTTTCGAGGATGCTTGCGTCTATCTTGAAACGCTCATTCGTTTTTATGCAACATTTCAGTACGTTGGGACGCGATATATTAATGCTCACGCACTCAAAGCTATTGATTACTGGTCGCACAGAATATGGTACATCAACGGTGCTATACATGTCGAGAAGTATGCAACACGTCTTGACCTAGTGGATATCGCTGAAACTGGTGGAACATTTGGGCGACTAAATGTGATGGAAGAACTCATCTCTAGCGCCATAATGAAGCGTGACGAAATACTCAATCTATCGCGGCGAAGGAATAGTGAAAATCTCGATAACGAGTTAAGCGCTCTGCTATACGACGCTGGAGAAGCTGCTTGGCTTTCGGGCTCCTCAAGCCTCTCTCAAGGGATCTTGCGAGAGTACGAGTCAATTGCTCTACCCTCAGAGAGCCAGCCTGGACATCCTTACTGGAAACTGAAGTCCCAGAAGCAACGCCCTCAGCTTTACGACACAACTGGTTTATCTTTGGCGGAACTGCGGAAGCGCCCAGAGATGTTGTAGTAGCTATATCTTTTTGCTATACTAAAGAAATCTCTTGCGAGTATGCTAGGCTCCATTGCCAGATTGACACCTATTCCGACCAATCTTCTCGATGGGATCGCATAGGATATGGCTGGCCGCTTGACAACGTAAGCCCCGAAAGGCTTGAGCGATTTCAGCTAGTTGATAAACTTGATGAGACAGAACATGCTAAATTCATGAGTGCAATAGCTGATGCGCAAGCAAGTCATCCTGTACGTGCCATCGAAAGAACAGCGAACAGCCCTGCGTATTTGCGTTATGACCTAGGAAAAGGTCAGCCAGACTATCCAAGATACAGGGCGCTACTCTTGTGGTTTTCACGGTACGCCCTTCCTCATGCTTTAGGTGATATCTTTACAGCTGCAACCGACGCAGAGACAGCTGAGCTGCCGAGCCTTCTTTGGATCATTCAGGTGTATGACTCGGGGAATCGCCAGCTCTATACTGATGCTAAATACCATCATGCGAAAGGTGATCTTCTACAATGGCGAACAGGACTAGACCCCATCGTGACGGATAAGAAAGAGGAACGGCTACTGCAATTTTATCGTCAGCTACGAGCTGCGCTGCCACGTCTCATCGATTATAACGTTTATCCACATTGAGGCTGTGGCAGCGATTGGCGTGCGGGAATAGGCTGGATCTTGAGATTTATGCTAATCGTTCAATAAGAAGACAGACGTGGTTGATGTTAGTGTCGCTTCTTCTGTCTTATTCTGCGGGTCGGGTGGGAGTTTTACTTTGCAGCAAGGGAGATTATGAAACGCCAACAGTACCGTGTGAAAAACGTAGGTCGAGTGCGGCTAGGGCAAGGCCCATGGGGCGTGGCCGAACCTCCTACCAACCTACGCCGCTCGTTCTCGCAGCGCTGAGAACTGGGCTTCCAGGGCGGCGACTCGCTTTTCTAGGTCTTGGTTAGTTTCTCGCTGGCTCACGAACAGCGTTGCGTCTGAAAGCCCCCGGCTTTCTTCTTCCATCTGGAGGTCGTGGCGCAGAGCACTAATGTCGGAGCGCGCTACCTTCAGGTCAGCGATGGCGTGATCCATCCGCGCCTCCACCCGTTCGAAGCGATTATCCATATGATCACGCGTCCGCAGAACCGTTTCTTGCGTCGCGTTGACTGAGGTAGTAAGTGTCTCGAGCTGTTCATCGACGTCTTCAAACCGCTCGTCCATCTTGTCCAGCCGCTCGTGCGTTTTGCCGCTTTCTTCCCGCAGCTCGAGCTTGACGGCGCCGATGTCTGCTCTGAGCTCGCTCTTCACATTGCTAATCTCCGCTTTGAGTTCGCCTCGCACGTCGCTAATTTCTGCTTTAAGTTCACTCTTTGTATCGCCGAGCTCACCACGTAAGTCGCTGATCTCTGCCTGGAGCTCACTCTTCACGTCGCTGATCTCCGCCTTGAGCTCGCTCTTCACGTCGGCAATCTCCGCCTTGAGATCAGTCTTTACCGCCTCGATCTCCTCGCGAAGTCCGGTCTGGCCCTCTTCAAGCGCATCGAGTCGCTTGCAAACAGAAGTAACCTCGCTCTTAAGCGAACCTACCTCGCGTGTAATAAGTTCCTTTATTTCTTGTAAACCATCTTGCATCGTATATTCGCCCCTTTCTACTATCTATTTTACCGCGAAATGGCTGTTTTGGGCAATAGCGGAAACGCGGAGATCTGTCTATGAATAATGATATAAACCCATGGAGCTGAAATTCCAAAAAGAAGAGGCGTGGCCTCCGCAGAACCACGGTGGCGACGCCTCTTCGTTATTCACTGTAGCAAAGCTATTTGAGTTTGACAACGCAACCCTCTAGTCTCTCCATGCTCATTTTGCTACAATTAAACGTAGCATATGACTCGTTCGCGCAATACCATCAAAGCCGATTCCTTACCTCATCGCCTTCGCCGAGCCAAAGCTGCTTTGTTGGCTGTTTCGCTCACTCTCACCGGCATCCTCCTCATCATGCTCAGTGGCTGGCTTTCTGGCCTCAATCTCGGCAAGTGGTCGTGGCTCCACGCGTTGCCGCTCGGTGAGCTAGGCGGCACGCTGTTTGGTGCTGGGCTCCTCGGTACGCTGTTTGAGTACTCCTTCCGCAAAGATCAGGAAGCCGCCACCACTCGCCAGTTCCGCCAGATCATCCACGATGAGGCGCCGGCCATGCGGGATGCGGTGATCGAAGGGTTCCGGTTCAACACTGATGATCTGGAGCGTATTGCCACGCCCCGGCTGTTGGACGAGTTGGTGGTCAACAGTTTGGGTATGCGCTTTGGTGATGCGACCTTCGGGCGGGAAGTCTATGGAGATATTAAGCACCAGGCGATCACGGCTGAGGAGCGCTGGTATGACGCGCGAGTCGATGCGACCCTAGGTATACCTAGGGTTAGGAGCATAGCTCCTAACCCTTTCTTTGACTTACTGGTCCGTTGGGAATACACAGTGGTTCCCAAGCACCGGTTCCGGAAGTTTGCCGTAGTCTCAGACCGTCAGCGATATGACCAGATGGTGGCTGAGCGCGGGGAGACGAGCGTGTGGTTTCGGCGACCTTCTCCGGGATTCAAGGTGAACGATCCTGAGGTGTTCAGTCTGGCTCAATTCACCGTCGATGGTGTGGAGCTGCCCTTCGAGCGGCAAACAGATGATGTCTCGCAGGTCTATGTGGTGGACCTTGGTGAAGAGCGTGTCCGTCAGGGTGAACCAGTGGTGGTGTCGTTCACGTTCAAGACCAAGACGCCGCGCGACGGACGACTCGTCCATATCGACATTGACCGACCAACGAAGGGACTCGAGGTTGAGATGAAGTATGACCCGTCAGTAGTCGCTGCCATGCGAGTCATGGACTTCGCGTCTCGCGGCGATGGAGGTCGGGTATCTGAGGAAGCCGATGCCTCAGCGCTCCGCTACCGCTACGACGGCTGGCTGTTCCCACGCGCTGGCCTGGTGTTCGCCTGGACGTTGGCGGACGAAGACCCGGCTACCAAGCCGCAAGCAGCTGATGAAGACCCAGCCGCTTCAGCACGGATAACGACCGAAGCCTCCCACCCTGATGCACCGAGACATTCCGTGCCGGCCGCTCGCACCAGCCCAGCACACAAGGACGACGAGCACGCCGCGTCGAAGATCAAGAGGGACGCCCGCCACCGCCAAGCGGCATAGCGGGCGACTTGTGCGCTCAGGGCGCGTCTTGCGCGGTCACAGTGGATTACTCAGTCACCACCCATGGCGGTCTCCTTCCGTCCTGGCGGGTCCGATCCCGGCGAGATTGACCTTGTCCGCCAAATATTACCATACATGTATGGTGGCGGTAGGGGTGGCCTGCCGGAACGCTGGACCCCATGGGGCAGGCCAACCGAACCGACGAGGACTGGTGGCGCTACGCCCGCACCCTCGGCCTCAGGCTCCAGCGTGCCCGTCTGGCCAAGGGCATGAGCCAAGAAGCCGTTGCTCACGCCGCTGGCATCTCGACGTTCACCTACCAGAAGTTCGAGAAGGGTGAATCCAAACCCGGCACACCCATGAACCCGCGGCTGCGCACCCTCTTGGCCCTCGCCGAGACCTTGGATGTGAGAGTGGGGGAGTTGGTGGAGAGGTAACGGGTCGCTTCGGTGCCCTCCGCAAGCCAGCATCCTTACTTGAGTGCTATGCTTTGGCTGTTCGGCTGACATGCAAGAGCAAGGGGGATGTTGTGGCCAAGAATACTGGCGAGGGGTATCGGAAGGGACAGCAGCGTGACCGCTATCAGCTGCACAACCCCAACACGGATCGGTACGACAAGTTCGACGGTGACGGCAACTACCTGGACACGAAGGCCACGCCTGGACGCTGGAAGGGTGTAGAGGAGCGCGATCCAAAGAAGCCTCCGCGCGGTTGACGTCCGTGAAGGTCGGTGAGTGATGTGTGCTCACCGACCTGCTTTTCTTAATAGAGGGGTGTCCGCAGACGAGGTGCCTGCCAACTAATTTTCTAGTCGGCACGATTACGGGATATTCGTGATCCGTTAGCCTAATTCGAACCCCCTTCCTTGCAAACTCCTCCCGCATCCCGCATAATTAATGGCATGAATCATCATTCAGATTCATCTGCTGCTTTCTCGCGTCGTCTCGTTCGCAACTCGACGGCCGAGTTCCTCATCTTTACGGCCCAGGAGGGCAGTGCCAGTATTGAGGCACGCTATGAGGATGAGACGATCTGGCTAACGCAGCGCCTGATGGCCGAGCTGTTCGACGTTGACGTACGCACCATCAGCGAGCACCTCGGGAACGTCTTCTCCTCGGGTGAGCTGGAGCGCGATTCAGTTATCCGGAAGTTCCGGATAACTGCCACTGACGGCAAGCGGTACGCAGTTCAGCACTACAACCTCGACGCCATCATCTCGGTCGGTTACCGCGTCAACTCGGTGCGCGCCACCCAGTTCCGCCAGTGGGCCACCAGCGTGCTGCGCGACTTCGCCATCCGCGGCTACGTCATCGACCGCCAACGTATGGAAAACGGCACCTTCCTGGGAGAAGACTACTTCGAGCGCCTGCTCGACGAGATCCGCGAGATCCGCCTGTCCGAGCGTCGCTTCTACCAGAAAGTCACCGACATCTACGCCACCAGCGTCGACTACAACAAGGACGCCCCTACCACCAAGCGCTTCTTCGCCACCGTTCAGAACAAGCTCCACTACGCCGTCCACGGCCACACCGCCGCCGAGCTCATCACCTCCCGTGCCAGAGCCGACCAGCCCCACATGGGCCTGACCAGCTGGGCGAACAGCCCCGACGGCAAGATCCTGCGCGGCGACGTGACCATCGGTAAGAACTACCTCACCCGCGACGAGCCCGAAGACCTCGGCCGCCTGGTCAACGCCTTCCTCGACCTAGCTGAGTCCCGTGCCCGCCGTCAGATCCCCATGACAATGGAGGACTGGGCCACACGCCTTGACGCCTTCCTCGACCTGGACGACCGCCAGATCCTCGACGACGCAGGCCGCATTTCCAAGGCCCAAGCCGACGAGCACGCCCTGAGCGAGTTCGAGAAGTTTCGCATTATCCAAGACCGCAATTACGTCAGCGACTTCGATCGGCTGGAGCAGCAGGCAGCGCAGCAACCCGGCAGAGATGCCAAGCAGGAGTAGCGAATACACTGCGGATTGACCTGGGTGCGGTCATTGTCGTTCTGGCTACCAATCACCCCTGCGCCGCCGCCAGATGCTTCTTGACGGTGTCCCGCCCAAAGCCGAGCTCCAGCCCGATCTCGATGTAGGTGCGGCCCTGGGCGTGAAGCTGCTGAGCACGCTGGAGGTCATCGGTGGTGAAGCGTCGCCTGCGGCGGGGCGGCTGCGTGGCCTGGCGGCAGGTAGCACGGACGGTGGTCTCTGCGACGCAGACTTGGGCAGCGATCTGACTGACAGGCACGCTCGTGCAGGCCAGATCGAGGATCTGCTGCCTCTTCGCTGCGCTGATCGGACGGCAGGCCGCGTTGCGGACGCCGCGAGCCGTCGTGGTCTCGCTCGCCTGCCCAGTAGGCGCTACGCTAGCCGTGCCCGGTTCCGGAGCCACCTCACCCGCGATGAGACGCTTGCGGAAGGCGAGCAGAGGCTTCCAGTTGTTTGTGTCGAGCTTGCTGAAGCGCACCGGGACAGTTCTCCGCCCCCCTTCCCGACCGCCGTTCCGCCCGGGCACGCCACTGGGCGCCGGAACGGTTCCTCCCGCTCCGTCAGCCCCATCGGCCGCCGGCCGCACCGCCGTCGTCGGGGCTGAAGACCTCGTCCACGCGCAGCTCGAACACGGCGGCGATCGCGAAGGCCAGGCGCAGCGACGGGTCGTACTTGCCGTTCTCAATGGCGATGATCGTCTGCCGCGAGACCCCCAGCGTCTCGCCGAGCTCCGCCTGGGTCCAGCGCCGCTCCCGGCGCAGCCCTCGCACACGGTTCCACATCGCGGGCGGCCGGCGCTGCTCAGGTGTAGCGCCGACGGGCCAGGTAGCCCCCGAGCAGCCAACCGGCCATGAGAATCGCGAAGGCCCACATGAAGGACAGCTCGGCCAGACCGAAGACCTGGAAGATCCCGACGACCAGGACGACCGGCGCCCCGACGGCGAATCCGATGGCGAGGGACTCCACCATGACGCCGCGGGCGAGCTCGTCCGCCTCCCGCCACAGCAGCATGACCGCGCGCACGATCAGCACGATCGAGGGCAGCACGACGAGGGCGCTGAGCATCCGCCACGGCGGGGTGAGGGCGCGTCCGACGAGCAGGGCGACGGGGAGCAGGACGCAGTAGGAGGCCATCGCCGCGAGGAAGCGGACGAGATAACGACGAGTGGAGGGCTCCATGCCCTGAATTCTATTCATCGGCCCCCTCCCCCTCACGCGAGCGCCGCGAGCAGCAGCGGAAGCCCGAGCCCGAGCAGGTCGAGCAGCCAGTGCCCGACGACCAGCGGCACCACCCGCCTGCGCCACAGGAGCAGTCCGGCGAACATGAGCCCGATCAGGAAGGTGCGGGCAACAGCGGCGACCATCGCCCGGGGGTCGGACGGGGCGAAGGCGATGTGCTGGAGGGCGAAGACGGCGGAGGCGGTGAGCACGGCCCCGGTCAGTCCCACTCGCCCCTGGAGGCGGGGCTGAAGGTAGCCGCGGTAGAGCGTCTCCTCGGCCAGCCCGATGGTCGCCGGCATGATCACGACGCCGACCAGGGCGATCCACAGGGGCGCCGCACCGTACGCCGTCGTCGGCGGCGGCCCCTGGTAGGCGATGAGATTGGCGATGAAGGAGGCGGGGACCCAGACGAGCGCGACGATGAGCCCGCAGAGCAGACCCCGGGCGAGGTCGCCTCCCCGCACGGGTCGCAGAAGATCGGCCAGGCCGCGCCCCTCGGCGCGCAGGAGGCGGTGGACCAGCAGGAGCGTGACGACGTCGATCGGGATGATGAGGATGTTCATCCACAGCAGAGAGCGGCCCGCCGCCACGAGTGCGGCGCCGATGGCGATGAGCAGGGCGGGGCGCAGCCCCATGGCCAGGGCGAGCCGGGGCCACGGGGTGGAGACGACGGGAGCCGCGGCGTCGACGATGCGCGCACGGGCGACCCCGGATGCGGAAGCAGGGGAATCGGTCATGCGCAAAATGTATGGCTTCCTTGACATTCATGTCAAGAGTCCTTCACATTTCGGAATGGAATCCTTCGCTCAGGGGACTCCCCGATGCCCACACCCCGCACTCTTTCCCTACGCTGGTCCGACGTGAGCACCACAACGCCGCGACCCGCTGCCCGCAAGCCCCGCCTCCTCGTCGTCGCCGGGCACCCCGACCCGCAGAGCTACTCGCACGCGTTGGCCCGCGCGTACGCCGACACCGCGCACCAGGCCGGCGCCGCCGTCACCGTCATCGATCTCGCCACGACCGACTTCGACCCGGTTCTGCGCGGGGGCTACCGGACGCGCATGCCGGAGGACCCCTTCATCACCCTCTCGCAGAACGAGCTCATCACCTGCGACCACCTGGCCCTGGCCTTCCCCACCTGGTGGTCGGCCGAGCCCTCCCTCCTCAAGGGATGGTTCGACCGGGTCCTGACCCCCGGCATCGCCTATCGATACCGGCCCGGCAAGCTGATGCCCGAGCGGCTGCTCGACGGTCGCACGGCCTCCATCATCACGACGTCCCACGGACCGACCCTGTGGACCCGCCTGGCACCGGGAGGATCGGTGGCACGCGTCGGACGCTCCGTCCTCGGCTACTGCGGCATGCGCGTGACCCAGCGCCTCGTCCTGGGCGGGATGGAGGGCGAGGACGACACCCCGCAGCGTCGTCGGGACTTCCTGAAGCGGACCGCCGACGCGGCGATGCGCCAGGTCGAGGACATCAGGCGGTCCCGGTGATCGACGCCGTCCGAGAACGATCCCGCACCGCGACGGGACGGAGGGAAGAGCATCGATGGAGACGGCAGGCCCCGCGCGTCAGCGGCGCACGGCCGAACGGTCGCCGTGGGAGCGCCCCCGCGCCCCTCTCCGTCCCCGGCTGCTCCGGCCGGCGCCGCTCCGCCCGGCGTTCCTCCGACGACCGACGCTCCTCCGCCCGCGCGGCGCACCGTGCCCGGCTCCATCGCCGCCT
>ERZ773008.463-NODE-463-length-29614-cov-4.155553_pt1 | contig 29614 bp, 29 predicted proteins | sample MGYA00580664_ERZ773008 | MGnify/ENA primary metagenome ERZ773008 (study PRJEB29015, sample SAMEA2738016) | human oral metagenome | biome: human oral; feature: human-associated habitat; material: dental | place: China | collected 2048 ... | reverse complement strand
CCCTGTTTTGAGTAGAAAATAGGCTTTTAGCTCTTTGTATTCTTTGCTTGTTAATATGCTGCTTCGATATAATTACCATTGCTCATAAAAATAAGGCTGTCGTTTCCTATGTCAAATCCCAAATTTTTCTTAAATCTAAATATGATTAAGGGCGCAAACGCCAAAAATAAGGAGATCGGCACAATTAAAATTCCATAAGAAATTCTATTTTTAAAAGTTACTACCAAAGATAAAAGGATTATCCACGTAAACGCGACAAAAAATGTTGAAATTTTACCTTTTTCCGTCATTTTTAAAGTGGATGGCCCAAAGGTGCGTTTTATTGCAATTATTTCGGATAAATTTATAGAGTATAGGGTCACTCTCTTTTTCTCGGAATAATATTCGATAACTGAATTTTTAAATTTTATATAACAGGTGCCAAATTTATCCGAAAGTTCTAGCCAGCGTTTAACGGATCTTGGCGAGTCTTGCCTTGTTCCAAAATCTATGAAATTAAGAAAATACAGAAATGGCGAATAAAATTTAATCATCTCTATTGAATTATCTTTTATGATTATCGGCTCTTTGTCGTAATTTCTAGCTTGAGTTTTAAAATTTTACGAGAGTGTATCAGTGGCACAAGAGAGATTGCTTTGCGATTTTTGTTCAACGGCATTCGCAAAATTTCGTTCGCTGGCATTTATAGAATTTTGCCCGCCATCGCTCGTAAATTTTAGCCCGCCGCCCGCCAAATTTGGCTTATCGCAATTTTTATCTTGTAAGAAATCCTTTATATTTTCATCATACCGCGTTTTGCTTATGCCAAACCTAGCAATTTCGTCATTACGCATTTGGTTCCTCCTTATACACGCTTGATTTAGATATAACTATCGCGCGAGTTTGCACGCAGAGATCAGCCTTGCGCATTTTTTAAAATTTGCAAAATTTCGCTTATCTTTTGCAGATCTTTGATGCCTCGCGCATCCTCCACCCGGCTGTTTAGATCGATAGCGTAAGGGCGCAGCGCGAGCGCCTCGCGGATATTTTGCGCACCGATGCCGCCTGCGAGAATAAAAGAGATCGCGCCGCCTTTGGAAGCAGTGCTACACTTATCCGCACTATCATCCTTTGCGGCACCCAACTTGCCCGCCTCACTGCCGTCATTTGAAATATTTGGCGCGCCCGCCTCATAGTCGCTTGTGCCTCGATCATTGGCGCCTTCGCTTGTGGGCCTTACACCATTCAGCCGAGCGGCAGCACACGCACTAAATTTGCACTCATCGTCATTCTTTGCGGCGCGACGATCGGCGCTCGCTTCTTGTTTCGTATTGCTCGATCGAACAATATCATGTGCGCGCTCGCTCGCTTCATTGCTATTAGAGGCACAGCACACGTTGCTTACCATCTGGAGCTTCAAATTTCCGTTTTCGCTATGCTCCGCGCAGGAATTGTTGCAGTCGCCATTTTTATCGCGCTTTAAATTCCCCTCGCTATATCCGCTACAGATCACGCTGTGTTTAAGATGGCTCCTTGCGCCGTCTGAGCTTTGAGCGGTGCCCGCTACATAGCATTTTTTTTTGCCACTTACTGCGTTATTTTGCGTATCGCAGCGCCCGCTAGCCGAGTCGTATTTTGTGTCGTCTATGCTTTGAGTTGCGCTGCCCGCGCAGTTTTTTTCATCGCGCGCCGCACCACCTCGCTCTTCGCAGCCAAGCCCTGCGCGCCGCAACAGATCCCAGTTGAAGCTCACGCCGTTGCCGCCTAGGTTCGCCCCTTTGGCGTCGAATAAGATCCGATCACAGCTCAAACCCTTAAGTGGCGGAATCTCAGCGCCAATGCTTAGCACCTGCCACGCCTCTATGCCCGCCGCGTTGAGGCGTGCTTTGAAATCCGCGCTTATGTGTCCATAAATCTGAGCGCAGTCTAGCTCGCAAGCCTCGCAAATTTTTAAAATTTGCTCTTCGCTTAGGGTTTCCGCATCTAAAATTTCAGAATTTAGATCTTTTACCGAGGCGGACACAACGCAGCTTGCGTTTAAATTTACGCTCAAATCCTCGCGCTGCTTTTCGCAGAATTCCGCGGCTTCATAAAATTCTACGCTTCCGCTAGTGCCCGCGTAAATTTTATTTTCACAAATTTCTTCGCCGCGAGTTTTGCCGCTAAAATTTTTACATTCACACGCGGCGGTGCCGTGTTTTTCGGAGCTCAAAGCAAAAACCCCGACGCACTTTGCGCCGTTTTCATGCGCGATACATGCGATCTCGCGAGCCGTTTCTATGCTAACGCGGCGTTTAGAGCTTGATACGAAGATCACGCCTAAAAATTCCACGCGCACGCTCAAACCGTCGCCCTGGCCTCGCAAATCGCTACCAAAATTTTTATCGCAATCGGAATTTTGCTCGGACGTAAAATTTGCATGATTTTGTGCGCGGCAGGTAAAATTCTCGCCGCCCTGATTAAAATTTTGCACGAAATTCTTGCTACTGGAATTTCGCGTAGCATTCTCGGCATCCGAATTAAAATTCCGCTCAGAATTTTCGCCGCAAAAATTAGAATTTTTTATTGAGCTCTCGTCGCTTGATTGCGGCAAGTTTTTAGCGTCGTCCGCGCGCTCTAAATTTGCGCAGAAAGCCGAGCTGCACGCCAGCACCGCGCGAGCTTCGGCGGCGCTTTTGATGCCGCAAATTTTGATCTTACTTCTGTACGACATATAAAAATTCAGTCACGTAAAGCTCGCGCGCGTTTAAATTTCTGCTCGCGCGGTAGGTCGGATAGCGGATCTCTATCGTGCGCACGGAGCCGATTTTCGCGAGGTTTTTTAAAAATTCCGTCTTCGAGATAAAGCCCTCGGAATTAAAAGAGATTATTAAAAATTTCGCCGGAAATTTCGCCAGCAGCGCGAAAAATTCCTCCGCAGCACTTGATTTTTTGTTGTAAGCCGAGCGGTTCCAGTCTGCGGGGATCCCCGAAACCCTGCTAAGTCCCGTAGCATTTGGGCACTTGCCATCGTTTATAAAATCCGTGATCAAATTTAGCATGAAATAATTCGAGCCGTAGGGGTGCTGATTGTAAGGGGGGTCGAAATACGCGACGTCAAGCTGCGAAAAGCGCTCGCGCGCGCTCTGTGCAAAGCGCGCCGCATCCTCTTGAAAGACCGCGCTTTCGCAGGCGAAGCTTGAAAGCACGGGTAGGCGCAAAGAAATCTCGCCCATTATGCGAGCTAGCGCGTTTTCGCCGCTGCCGCCGAACTTGCCCACGCCCGCTTTGTCCTTGTAAAAGCCCTTAAAAACGCCGCCCGTGTTTGAGTGGATGCTCGCCTCGCTAAGCAGCGGCGCTGTAAAAAAATCGCGAAACCGCTGCGGGATTTTGCTAATCTGTTCGCAAAGCCCGCCCAAAATCAGGGCATTTCGGCGCGTGTAAAAAGCGCGCTCGCCTGCCTTGATATTCTCATCGTCCTTCGGCGCGTACAGCTCGCTAAAAAAGCTCTCCTTCGGCGTAAAATTTCTTAAAATTTCAGCGTGCAGCTCGCTCAAGTCTCGCCACAGCTCGTCGCTAAAATTTGAAAGATAGCAGGAGTTTATCGCGCGCGAGTAGCCCTCCAGGTCGTTTGCGATCACGAGGTTTGAGTGCGCTTTGGCCATGCGTGCGACGATGCCGCTGCCGCTAAAGACGTCTGCGAAGCTGATCTTGCCCTGCCCAAGCTCCGCTTTGATTTCGCAGATCGCCCGCTCTATCGGCGCTAGCAGCGAGCGCTTGTTGCCCAGATAGCTGATGAGCTGCTCGCTTAAAAACTCCCTCTTTTCGCCGCTAGCCATCTAAGCTCTCGCCCCTACGTAGTTTTCGTAAAATTCCCACGTTTTGCCCGATCTGATCGCCTCTAAAATGAGCGGCTTAGCCTCCGCAGGGCTTGATACGACATCCGCGCAGTACAGCGCAAACATCGCGTTTAGCACGACGATATCAAATTTCGGCCCGCTAAGTTCGCCTTTTAAAATTTGCTTTAAAGCTTCGGCGTTAGCCTCGCCGTCGCCGCCTTCGATATCGCTGTGAAATGCCCGAGCGAAGCCGAACTGCTCGGGATTTACGCGGTATTCTAAAATTTTGCCGTCCTTGACCTCGTGGATTAGCGTCTCGTCGCACAGGCTGATCTCGTCCATGCCGTCCATGCCGTGCACCACCAGAGCGTGCTTGCGCCCCAAAATCATCAGAGTTTCGGCGATGAGCCCGTTTACTTTCTCCAGATAATTGCCCACGATCTGATTGCTTAGGCTTAAATTCGGATTTAGAAGCGGCCCCATTATATTAAAGACGGTGCCGATTTTTAGGCGGTTGCGCACCTCCTTGACCTCGGCGGTGATCTTGTGAAAAAACGGCGCGTGAAAAAACGCTAGCCCCGTGCGATCTAGCAGCGCCCTAATCTGCGCCAGATCGCTAAGTAGCGGCACGCCCAAAGCATCAAGCGCATCGGAGCTGCCCGATCTGCTGGTGATAGCGCGGTTGCCGTGCTTGGCGACGCGCACGCCGAAGCTTGCCGCGATAAAGGCCACGGTCGTGGAGATATTGATCGTCTTTAGCCTATCGCCGCCCGTGCCTACGATGTCAAACATCGGGTTCGGATCGTCGTAGGTGATCGAGTATTTTAGGATATTGCGTACGAGCGCCGTGAGGCTGCTTGGATAGAGCGATTTTTCGCTGATCAGCACGAGCAGCCCCGCAAGCTGCACGATGTCGTAATCCTGCTCGTAAAGCGCCTTGCAAATGACGGCGTAATCGTCGCTGTCTAGCGGGAAGCCCTTTTGTAGCTTCAACATAAACGGGGCGAAATTTACCACGAGTTTCTCCTTTAAAATTATCTTTTTGCCGTAATTGATGAAATTTTCGATGATCTTTTTGCCGTATTGAGTAAAAAAGCTCTCGGGATGAAATTGAATGCCGAAAACCGGCTTATTTCGGTGCTTCATCGCCATTATAATGCCGTCATTTTCGCTCTTTGCTAAAATTTCAAACTCGCGCGGCAGCGTAGCTTCGTCCACATAAAGCGAGTGGTAGCGCATCACTTCAAATTTACGCGGCAGCCCGCTAAAAAGTACACCGTCATTGAAAATTTCGATCGCCGAGCTCTTGCCGTGCAGCGGCACCTCCAGCTGCTTTATCTCCGCGCCTGCCGCATATCCGATCGCCTGATGCCCCAAGCACACGCCCAAAATCGGCACGTCCAAATCCGCGCGCAAAATATCCAGGCAGACGCCGCTGTCTTTTGGGTGATTTGGCCCGGGGCTTAGGATTATGTGCGACGGGGCAAGCTCGCGCACCTGCTGCAGCGTTATCTCGTCGTTGCGGAAGTAGCGCACCTCCTCATCGCTTAACTCCAAAATGTATTGATAAATATTGAAAACGAAGCTGTCGTAATTATCTATCATTAAAATCAAAATTTTATCCTTTTTTAGGGCGTTTGCGCCTCTTTAAAATTCTAAATAGTTTAAATTTAACCGCTTTGCGGCGAGCAAATCCGATGCCGCTTTAACGCCGCTAGCGGGCTAAATTTAAAATTCCGTCTGCGACATTGCCGCGTCGCGACGTTGCGCGTTTTGCGGCGCCGAATGAAGCTAGCCGTTAATTTTAACGCTCTCGTAGCGATCACGCTTTTAAATTTAGCCGAAGCGAACAGCGTACCGAAGCAAGCGGCGCGTCTGGCTGCTTAAATTTAAAGCGTCTAAACTTCCTCGCATAACTCCTCGATCGCCTTGAGCGGGCTTTTGCGCTTTTTGCAGATCTCCGCGTATTCGCTCTTTGGCGAGCTGTCGTAAACGATGCCTGCGCCCGTGCCGATAAATACGAGATTGCTTAGCCCTTCGCAGCCGAAATTCTCCGCATTAAATTTAGCAGCCTCAAACCGCATCGCGCGGCTAAAGCTCGGCCCGCTTTCTAAATTTAGCGTCCCGCGGTCTGCGCGAGTTTTTAAATTTAATCTCGCGTCGCACTCGCTCGCACGAGCTAAATTTTGCGCCTCGCCGCTGTCCTTTTGCGCCGCAGCACCGCGAAGCTCCGTCGCTTTGGAATTTATCCCGCCGAAAGCAGCGTCTAAATTTAAGTTGGAATTTCGTTTGAAATCCTCGTCCGAGCAGGAATCTTGCCCGTCGCGATTTACAAAGATCGCCGAGCGAATCAAGATCGCCTGCATCACGTCGCCGCTAAAGCGCCAAAACCCGATTCCGCCGCCGTAGATGCCGCGCTCGTAGCGCTCCAGCTCGTTTATGATCTGCATCGCGCGGATCTTCGGGCTGCCGCTTAGCGTGCCCGCAGGGAAGATCGTGCCAAGCACCTCAAACGCGCTTACCCCGCGCGGCTTACTGCCGTAAACCTCGCTTACGATGTGCATCACGCTTTCGTAGCGCACGACGCGCATCGCGTTTTGCACCCGCACCGAGGCGGGCGCGGCGAATTTGCCGATGTCGTTGCGAGCTAGATCGATCAGCATCCGATGCTCCGCAAGCTCCTTTTCGTCGCTTAAAAGCTCGCGCTCGAGCGCCGCGTCGGCCTCGGCATTCGCGCCTCTGCTGCGCGTGCCCGCGATGGGAGCGACGAAAATTTCGTCCTTTTTGATCTCCATGATCAGCTCGGGGCTGGAACCCGCGACGCAGCCGTACGGCGTCGGGAAGTGAAACATATAGGGGCTCGGATTGTTCTTTTTGAGCCGCTCGTAAAACTCCAGGCTGCCCAGATTCGTGCCGACTTCTAAAATTTCGCCCAGCACGACCTGAAACACGTCGCCGCTTTTTATCTTTTCTTTTGCAGCCTCGACCATCGCGCTAAAATGCGACTCCTCGGCGCCCAGATCGGTTAAAATTTTAAATTTAAGCTCTTTTTTCTTAGGCTCGGGCTCAGACGCGCTTTGCGATTTTGAGCCGCCTTTTATAGCGGCGTCCGCTCTTGCGGCACTCTGGGGCGCAGTTGCTGTTTCGGCGACGGCTTGCTGCGAAGCCTGCGGGCTAAGCCCGCGCAGGCTTTCGTAAATTCCAGTGTCTTTGCCGTAAAAATCGTAAATTTTGCTGATTTTATCGTAGTGCAGGTAGTTTGCGGCGTCGGCGTAAAAAAACGGCGGGAAGTCATACAGCGCCTGCTTCGGCGCGCCGATATTTTCAAACGCGCGCACGATGTCGTAGCCCAAAACGCCGAAAAGTCCCGCAAAGCTCGCGTTTTTAAACTCGCTCGCGCCCTCTTTTGCGCCCTTTACCTCATCAAATTTAAGCCTCAAAGCCTCAAAACTCATCTTAAATCCGTCGAAATAATCGCAATCAATGCCGATGATGACCTGAGTGTCGTCCTCTGCGAGGTAGCTTTGCGGATGCGTCTTTAAAATTTCGCGGTAGTAAAACAGCGGCTCTTCTAAAAGCATTTTCGTCCTTGGAATTTTTAGCGCCATTATACGCTGCTTAGCTTAAATTTGAGCGGGCGGCGCGAGCCCAGGCGGGCTTAATGCAAGCAAAATTTTAGTAAAATTAGCAAATTTCAAGGAGAGCGTATGAAAATTTTATTTTCCCCAAGCGAGATGAAAAGCGAGCAAAGCGGCGGCCCGCGCATTTGCGAGCGAAATTTTATCTTTGCGGAGCTTTACGAAAAGCGCCTGCAGATGCTGCGCGCCTACGCGGATTTCGTGGATAAAGCAAGCGAGGCGGAGCTTTGCAAGCTTTTCGGGCTGAAAAAATGGGATGCGGCCCTGCGCGAAAATATCTTTGAAAAAGGCTGCGCGAAGGCGCTTTTGCGCTACACGGGCACCGCGTATCGCGCCCTAGGCTACGCGTCGCTAAGCGCTTCGGCGCGGGAGTTTGCGGAGCGAAACACGATAATTTTTTCAAACCTTTTCGGCCCCGTGCTGGGCGGCGACGCGCTGCCGAACTACAAGCTCAAACAGGGCGAGAAATTCGGCGGCATAGACGCGGCAAAATTTTATCGCGATAGCTTTTCCGCCGCGCTGGATCGGTATCTGGCGGATGAGTGCGTCGTGGATCTGCGCGCGGGATTTTACGAAAAATTTTATGAGATGAAGCGCGACTATTTGAGTTTTAGTTTCATCAAAGGCGGCAAGGTGCTGAGCCACTACGCCAAGGCTTGGCGCGGTAAGGTGTTGCGCGAAATCGCTCTGGCAGGCGCTTGCAGCGAGGTGGAGGTGCTTGCGCTGCGCTTGGGCGGCGCCTCCGTGCTCGAGATCAAACAGATCGGGCTAAAAAAGGAGATCGTGCTGGAAATTTCATAAACGCAAAAAAATTTTGTCCGGAGAAATTTACGATAAATTTTGCAGGTCTAATGCGGATTTTTGCGTAAAATTTAGCCCGGAAAATTTGCCGCGAGTTTAAATCCCGCCCCATATCCAAAGCGATTTTACCCAGAGAAATTTGCAGGCGGAATTTCATCGCGAGGATTTTTCGGCGGCGGCTTTTTGATTTTTGGGCACTCTTTTGGCGGGCTTTGAACGAGCTTTTGGCGGTGAAATTTCGTCGTAAATTTTGCAAAAAATTCGCGCTCTTTGCGCTTGCCCGCTTCATATAAAATTTTACGGCGATCTTGTCGTGATTTTACACCGATTTTGCGGCGATTTTTGGAATACGGAGCGCGAAAATTTCGCCGTAGAATTTTGACTGAAATTTTACCGTGCGGAATTTTGCCGTATGAAATTTCGTCGCGATAGAATTCCGTCGAAATTTAATCGAGGTAAAGATACGGCGCCGCGATCTAAACGTAAAATTTTATCTCAAATTTACGCTGAGCCGCAGTCTGGGCGCAGAATTTTAAAATCCGCTGCCAAGCCGCAATACGAACAAACGCAGGCGGGCTAATTTGCATAAAATTTCAAGCCGAAATTCCACACCTTAAAATCCCGTAAATTTTCAAATTTTGCAAATCGCGCGCTTGAAATTTCAAGCTAAAATCTCGCTTGTAAATTTTCAAGCCGACTCCAGATAAAATTTCAAACCGAAATTTGGGGCATAAATTTCAAACCGAAATCCCACTATCAAAATTCTCCCGCCTCAAAATCCCGCAAATCCTCCGCTTTCAAATCCAAAATTCCGCAAATTTAGCGAGCTTTAAATTTTAAAGCTATAAACTTCGCTTCAAATTTTAAGGATCAAAAATGCTAGAACTCCCCTTTGTCGGCGTCGTCGTGGGCTTCATATCGGGCTTTTTCGGTATCGGCGGCGGCACGGTCGTAATGCCCGTGATGATGGCTCTGGGATACGACGTCAAGACCGCCGCGGGCATCTCGGTGATGCAGATGTTCATCGTCTCGCTTTTCGGCTCATATCTGAACTACCGCGCGGGCAGACTTCGCCTAGATAGCGGCATCGCAGTGGGGCTCGGAGGGCTGTGCGGCGCGAGCATATCGGGCTTCATCGTAAAATACTCGCCAGAAATCGTGCTTGAGATCGGTCTTCTGCTGACGCTTGCGATCTCATTTCTTAAACTCTTTAGCACGAACGTAACAAGCGGCGGCAATGCAAACCCCCACGGCGCGGTGCTGTTTTTCATCGGCTTTGCTATCGGCGCGATCGCGCTTAGCATGGGCGTGGGCGGCGCGGTATTTCTAACGCCCGTATTGGTTGGATTTTTGGGCGTCGATATCAAAAGAGCGGTCTGTATGGGGCTATTTTTTATCGTTTTCGGCTCATTTAGCGCGCTTTTGAGCCTTTCGTACAACGGCCATGTGGATTACGAACGCGGCGCGCTGCTAGCCGTGGGCGGGCTTTTGGGCGTGTATTTCGGCACCTCTCAGGCTCGCCGTGCAAAGCGCGAAACGCAGAAAAAATGGCTGCTCGTCCTCTACGTCGTGCTATTTGCGCTGGCGCTAAAAAAGGTGCTGCAGTAGCGCCCGCTGTAGTAGCGCTGCAGCGATTGCCGCGCTATAGTTTTGCCTTGCCTCGGTTTTGCTACAAGCGCGGTTTAAGCGTTCGCGCTGTTTTGCTACGCCGCCCTTTTGCGTCTCGTAGTTTTTTGCTTTGCCGTCCTCTTACACTGCGCGCGTTTGATCTCCATCTTGCGGCGGCGCGTAAAACGTCACGTTTCGTCGCGCAAGTAAAATTTTAAAATAAAATTTCAAAAAGTGCGAGCAAATTTTAAAAGCAGAATTTTAACTGACCGCGTTAAAATAGCGAAGTCGCATATCTTTCGTCCTATGGAGGTTAGATGGCGAAATAAAATTTACAAATTTTAAAAGGACTTGGATTGACGAACTTGATTTTAGCAGGGCTAGGCGGCTGTGTAGGCGCGATGGCGCGAGTAGGCCTAAGCGGAGCGATCGCGCGTGCAATGGACCGCGCCGGATTTTGGAGCGCGTTTCCGATCGCTACTTTTTGCGTAAATGCACTGGGAAGCTTGCTGATAGGGTTTTTACTCGCACTAAATTTAACGCAGAGCCTGCGGATATTTTTTGTCGCAGGCGCGCTGGGCGGCTTTACGACATTTTCTACGTTCAGCTACGATACGCTGCAATTATTGCTGGCGCGAGAATTTGCTATCGGTGTGCTAAACGCGGTCTTAAGCGTATGCGTTTGTATGCTTTTTTGCTACGCTGGGCTGCTCGCGGGCAGAGCGCTTGCAGGCTAGCTGTGGAGCACGTGAGCTTTAAATTTAAATCGCCTCTATGTTTGCGCTTTTAAATCAAAATTTATTGAAAGTGCCTGCGCTACGGAATTTTATTGCGCGCATGTGCTGCAAAATCTGCGAGCGATGGGCACAATCCCACATGCAGTGCAGTTTTGCGAAAGGGCGCGCAGCAAGTAGTTTCGCAAAGTGCAATATCAAGCAGGAATTATAAGACGAGCAAATCGTAAGACGAGCGAAAAGTAAAGCGAGCGAGAGGGATTGTAGCTAAATAATGGTGCTCGGCGTCGGGCAGGCTGGCAAAATCCAGATAAATTTGAAATTTGCGTGCATTCTCTGCGTATCTTGTTTGCCGCAGCTTTGTGAAATTTCGCTATCTTGCGCCTAGTTATCGCGACGCCCTAAAAATTTCGCTGTCTTGGCGCGGATAAAATAAACCTAAGCCGCGCGATAAATTTTAAAAGCTCCGCGGACAAATTTTAAAGCTTGAAGCTTAGAATTTTAAAATTCTCACGTAAATTTTAGAAGCTAAATTAAAGCGCGCCGAAATCACGATCTTATGTGTCAAATCCTGCAGCGCTATCTTAGATTTATCGCAAGCGACTGCGAGCCCTCTTAATTTCGTTTCTGCAGATTTCATTAACCTGCTCGCCCTCGCTATTTCGCAAGATAACCTCGTAGTCCGTGATTTCACGACCTTTGTTATACCCCTCGATATATCTGAATCTCGATAAAACTATTTTAAAGGATTCCACATCGTCTAAAGTATACTTATCGCCGAGCTTGACGTAGTCAAAATTACTACTAGTAAGCATATGAAAATTGCTAAATTTTTGCTTTAAATTTAGCGTATAAATTGCCGTATGAGGCGTATCGTTATCGCAGCGATTAAATTCGCTTTCATCAAAGGCAAGCGCGAGGCAAATTTCATCTCCGCAGATAACCTTGATATCCTTGGCGCGGCTGTTTATACGGATGGTCTGTCGCCACCCATCGCCCTCTATCTCAAAGACGTTGCGAGCGAGCTTTTTGGCTATTTCATCTCCGACATAACCTTCAGCTTCAGATTTATAAGCTGGGCCGAGCGCGGAGTAGTTCTGCTTTTGCGGAAAATCCGCAAGCGGAGTTTGAAGCTCGCTTATAGCGTTTAAATTTTCCTCGGTGCCTTGCGGAGCTGCAAAGGAGGTACCTCTCATAGAGTGTAGATTAAAGAAACCGATAAATTTCCTCACGACCTTATACGCCGTTTGAGAAAATATCTTGGCTTCGTTTTCAAAAAGCGAAATATCGTAGATGCCGTAGCTATAATATCCAAGCTCTCTACTCACCCACCTTTCGTCCGGCGAACGATCGATCTCGTCGTATCCATAGTAGCGCTCTGGCATATCTTTTTGTAGCAAAAAGTCGTCGCTATCGCTGCCCCCATACCTAAGCCAGACCCCAAAATCGTCCTTAATGTATAGATAATCAAACTTCGCACCTCCTGCGAATTTTTTCTCGCCTAGCCAAAATACGGGCCTTTTGTCTAGGCTCGGCAGATCGGCGACTTGGGGCAAATTTTGTAGCTCTTTTTCAAATTTTTCATCGATATAATCGCAAGCGCTAGTGGGCATACTAGGATCGCAACCCTCGGGCGTATCGGATGAAAAAAGCAAATTTAAAATCACAAATATATACAGCACAAAAAGCACGCACGCAACGCTCACGACCAAGGCGGTAATTTTTAAAATTTTTATAAAATTTTTAATGTCCAAATTTTACCTCGTTGCACCTAAAAATCGTAAAATTTTGCTTTAAATTTGAAATCCTCCGCGCATTATCTGTACGCTTCGCCTATTGCTTCGCTAAGGCTTTTTAGCAGTTCGTTCGCGGCCTCTGCTTTGTCGCGCTCGCTGCGATTTTTGCCGTTTGAAGCGCCGGGTCCCGCTCCGCTTACGCAGTCTTGTACGAAATACCACCAAAAATACCCACCCACGTAGTTTTTCGCGTAGCGCGGCATCGTATAATACCGCCTCATCATCGCCTTTTTGCTCGCCTGCGTGGCGTCCGCCGCCGTGTTTCCGCACTCGCCGATGCCGAGCTTTGAAGCGGGGAAGGTGCTTTGCAGATCGGTAAAAATTTCGCTCCAATCAGGCTCAAAGCCCTCGTTATCGTCCTCGTAGTAGCTTACGAAAAGATAATCCAGCCCCTCTTTCATATCTTGCGGCACGAATTTTCGCAGCCACTCGCGCATCTGCGTTTTCTGCGCTCCGCTCGGCGTATAATACGCCGTAAGCGCCGTCTTGGCGCCCTTTTTGTGGATGAGCTCGAAGGCCGCGATCATCTTGGCGGCGATGAAATTCGCATCGTTCCCGAGCCAGCCCTCGCCGTTTATTTCGTTGCCGATCTCCCAGATCTGCACGTAGGGCGCGAGCGCGGCGAAGGCGTCCGCGAACCTCTTTTCGTAACTTTTCACGCTTTTGTACGAGCTCATCTCGTAGGAGTCCACGGGGCAGGCCATCACGTACGAAACCTCGCTAAGCCGCTTAAAAAGGAGCTCGTACTCGCGCGGGCTAATTTCTTTTGACATCACGACGCGCACGGTGGGCTTTACGGGTAGGGCTTGCAGGGCGCGCACGATGCTTTGCAGCTTCGCGCCCGAGGCGTCTTGCGCGTCCTCGTACCAGCCGTCGTCGATCGTAACGCCCCAGATGAAGTCAGATTTAAAATTTTGTTTTGAAATTTTATTTGGATTTTCGCCGTAAAGTACGCCGCAAAACAGCGCCCCGCAAAACAGCGCGAGAAATATGTGTTTGAAATAGACCACGGCTTGTTCCTTGATTTTAAATTTTAAAAATTTAGCTCTCTGCCGATTTTTTATTAGCCGATCAAGCAATCAAAATTTATCTCTTGCCTCTAAGATCATAAGAATAATACGAACGAGAAAAGCCCTCTACGCTGAATATAGCAAAAGCGTTAAGCGCAAGAGCCGCTAAGCTTAGTAACACCGTAGCAGGCAGTGAAAAACGCGCCAAAAACGCATTTGCAATAGCTGCAAGTACAAGCGCTATAAAGCAATATGAAAATATCGCGACGCCGCTAGTATCGGCAAGCTCCTGATAAAATCTATAAAAAAACAGAAACGATGCGATGAATCCCAATGCAAGTAGTATTTGAGCGATGATGCCGCCCGCTAAAAATATAAATAACAATACGCCTATAAATATTGCCGCAAAGGCAATGGCTGCGTTACGCAAAAGGCTGCGGCTTGCGGTAAGTTTAGAGATATTATAAATGCTAAAGATAAAAAGCACGAATGCCGCTGCGCTTAGTAGCACTCCCAATCCGCCGTAAATTCCTAATAGCAATAGCACCAGTTCGGCTATAGCTTTTAAGGCGCAGGCCGCGATGAAGGTGTATTTGATGAGTGCCACCTCTTTTTCTTGAGGGTTTGAGGGCTGCTGATCTTGAGTGTGGAGGTAGTCGTTTAAGTCCATGGTTGCTCCTTTAAAATTTAGCAAAAGTATATCTAAAAAACGAATAGGTAAAAATAAATTTCAAAATTTAGCGGCTTGCGGGCGGATATGTCGTATAAAGCAGGCGCCGTATAAAGGCGGGTAAATTTAATTAGGTAAATTTTAAAATTTAGATCGGAATTTCGGCGCTGTCGGGGCGGGTAAAATTTCAAGCAGGCTGTAAATTTAAAAAGATGTGAGATAAAATTTCGCGCAGATCTGCAAATTTAAAATCCGCAAATCCGCGCAAACTGCTACAAGCGGGACTCGTAGCGACGTAGCGTGTAAAGACGTTTAAGCATCTTTTTGCGAGCTGAAATTTTTTGCTTTTTGCGGACTTCCGTCATCGGCTCAAAAAATCGTCTCGCGCGAACCTCAGTAACGACTAGGTTACGATCGGTCTGCTTCTTAAAGCGTCTGTAAGCTTCGTCAAATGATTCGTTCGGATATACCTTTACTCCAGGCACTTTCCTCACCGCCTTTCAAAAAAATGAATTGTGAGTTTAGCGAAAAATTCCTTAAATTTGCTTTTGAAGCGCTTTTTTATACTTCCACACGCTTTTGTTGTTGCGAGTATCTATCATCGAAAGCTCTAAAAGTAGGCTTTCGCTTGCTTGTGCGGTAGAATTTTTAGCTGCAGAATTTAAGCTTTTTGATTTTTTAGATCCTGCCTTACCGTCGTTTGCCACAGCGGGGCTTTGCGGTAAAATTTTACCTACCAAGATGTAATCCGGCGCGTAGATCGAGCCGCTTTCTACGGCGTGATAGCCACGGCTTACGCCATCGTTGCTAAATACGAGTTCATCTTTACTTGGAGCGTCTGTGACGACTGCTTTGCCTGAATGCAGCAGTGAAATTCTAATTTTTTTGCTCAAAAATTCCGCATCCACGCCGTGCGCGTTCGTCCCGTCCAGTGGCTCAATGCCGACGACGCTGAATCTACCGCCTCTCTTGCCGACGATACGCTTTGAGAGCAGATCGGCAATGCTTTCGCCTGCGATGCGCTCCAGATATGCGTTTGGATATCCAGTATGATCTATGCCTCCGGCAAGTGCCGAATTATCCGTGCTTTTAGAGCCTTTAAGCGCAGCGCAGCCCGCTAAAAAGGCACACAGCAAGATCACGAAAAAACTTATTTTAAAATTTTTCATAGCATTTCCAAATTTTATAAAATAAACTCCGCGATTATAGCGAGATTTGGTTAAATTTCGTTTTTTATAAGCAAAATTTGTAACGGATATTCCGCTCGTTCCTTTAATTTTGAGTTAAAGATTCCTTGATATACTTTCTGCCAATTTATTCAGAAAATTCTCGGGGTGCTTATGAAAAAAATCATTAAAAGAGACGGAAGTTTTCAAGAATTTCAATCCTACAAAATAAAAGATGCTATCAAAAAAGCCTACAAAAGCGTCGGTACCGAGTTTGACGAAAAAGTCTTCGATAACGTAATGGGCGCGATCGTTTTTAAAGATAAATTAAGCGTCGAAGATATTCAAGATCTCATAGAAAAAAAACTCTTCGAAGCGGGCGATTTCGCCGTTTTGAAAAGCTTTATGATCTACCGCCACACGCACAAGATGCAGCGCGAGCACATTTTGGGGCTTGAAGAGGATACGACCTATATCAACTGCACCCAGACGGTCAATGAATACATCAGCAAGCAGGATTGGCGAATTTTAGCAAATTCCAATACCAGCTACTCAAACGCAGGCCTGATCAATAACACCGCCGGCAAGGTCATCGCAAACTATTGGCTCGATAAAATTTACTCTCGCGAGGAGGGCGCGGCGCACCGAAACGGCGACTATCATATCCACGATCTGGACTGCCTTACGGCGTATTGCGCGGGCTGGAGCTTGCGCGTGCTTCTAAACGAGGGCTTTAACGGCGTGCGCGGCAGAGTCGAGAGCAAGGCGCCGAAGCATTTCCGCGAAGCGCTGTATCAGATGGCAAATTTCCTTGGAATTTTACAAAGCGAATGGGCGGGCGCGCAGGCGTTTAGCAGCTTTGACACGTATTTGGCGCCATACGTTTTCCGCGACAAATTAAGCGACGATGAGGTCAAAAAGGCGATCACGAGCTTCGTGTTTAACCTAAACGTCCCGGCGCGCTGGGGTCAGAGCCCATTTACCAACGTCACCATCGATATGACCTGCCCGGATGATCTAAAAACGCAGATCCCTACGCATAATAACGAGCATCTATTTAAAAATTTACGCGACGAGGAGCTTTTGGCGGAGGCTAAAAGGCGCGGTAAGGACTCGCTCGAGGCTTTGACTTACGGCGATTTCGAGCCTGAGATGAACCGCATCGTGATTGCGTTTTACGAGGTTTTAACGACGGGCGATAAGTGCGGTCAGCCGTTTACTTTCCCGATTCCTACGGTAAATTTAACGGAGGAGTTTGATTGGGATACTCCTGCGGCCGACGCCGTATTTGAAAACACCGCCAAGGTAGGCTCTAGCTATTTTCAAAATTTTATCGGCTCGCAATATATCACGAACGAAAAGGGCGAGCGCGTACCCAATCCAAAGGCGTATAAGCCTGGCGCCGTACGCTCGATGTGCTGCCGCTTGCAGCTCGATCTGCGCGAGCTTCTAAAGCGCGGCGGAGGACTTTTCGGAAGCGCGGAGATGACGGGAAGCATCGGCGTCGTAACGATAAATTTAGCCCGCCTAGGCTATCTGTATAAAAATAACGAAGAGGCGCTGTATGCGAGGCTGGACGAGCTTTTAGAGCTTGCTAGCTCGACGCTTGAGAAGAAGCGAAAATTCGTTACCGAGATGTTCGAACGCGGTTTGTATCCATACACGAAGCGCTATCTGCCGGGCTTTAACAACCATTTTAGCACCATCGGTATCAACGGCGCAAACGAGATGATCCGAAATTTCAGCGGCAACAAAGAAGATATTACGACGGAATTCGGGCGTAAATTTGCCCTTAAAATGGTTGAGTATCTGCGCGAAAAGATCCGCTCGTTTCAGGAGCAAACTGGAAATTTATACAATCTCGAAGCCACGCCTGCCGAGGGCACGACGTATCGCTTCGCCAAAGAGGATAAGAAGCGCTACGCAGATATCATCCAAGCGGGATTTGATAAAAACATATACTACACCAATTCGACGCAGCTTCCGGCAAATTTCGGAAGCGATCCGTTCGAGGCGCTGGCGATGCAGGACGAGCTGCAAAGCTCCTATACCGGCGGCACGGTGCTGCATCTGTATATGAAGGAGCGCATCAGCTCGGCTCAGGCGTGCAAACAGCTCGTAAAAAGCGTAGTGCAAAACTACAAGCTTCCTTATATCACGATCACGCCGATTTTCAGCGTCTGTCATAAGCACGGCTACATCAGCGGCGAGCATGAATACTGCCCGAAATGCGACGAGGAGCTGCTTGCGGAATACAAAGCCAAGCAGAGCAAGGGCGCCTAAATAGCGATTTAAATTTTAATCTTAATGAAAGGATGGAGAATGGAATTTCCAAAAGAGTTAGAAGCAAAACGCACAAAATGCGTCGTTTACACAAGAGTAATGGGCTATTTACGCCCGGTAGAGAGCTTTAATATCGGAAAGAAGGGCGAACACAAAGAGCGCGTCTTTTTTGAAGAGAAAAAAGACAAAAAGCAGATCGCCTAGTCGCCGCTACCGGCCAAATGCAACAAACGCATACGAAGCCGCCGCAAGCCTTAAACCTGCGTAACGCGCAGATTTACGAGATCACGCCGTTTACGATGCTTGATTTTGCCGATCACATCGCCGCGATCGCGTGGTTTTGCGGCTGCAATATGCGCTGCAACTACTGCTACAACCCACAAATCGTTACTTCACGGGGTAAAATTTCAAACGAAGAGTTTCTGCGCTTTTTGGATGCGCGCGCGGGCAAGCTTCAAGGCATCGTATTTAGCGGCGGCGAATGCACCTGTTCGAGCGATTTTATTCCGCTGGCGCACGAAGTTAGGCAGCGGGGCTTTTTGCTCAAGGTTGACACTAACGGCTCGAATCCGCAAAAGATCGAAGAGGCGCTAAGCCTAGGGCTGATCGATTATATCGCGCTTGATTTTAAGGCGCCCAGGCAGGATTTTGAGCTCATCACGAAGTCAAGCTTATACGATAAATTTCTGCAAACTCTTAGGCTTTTGCTGCGGCGAAATTTTAAATTTGAGGTGCGCACGACCGTGCATGCCGACTTTTTAAATGAAGCGAAGATCGAGCGGATGGCGCAAATTCTATACAGCGAGGGCTACCGCAGCGTTTATTATCTGCAAAACTTCCTGCCTACCGGCGATAATTTCGGCAATTTAAGCGCGCCGCTTGCGAGCTTCGATCCGAGCAAAATCTGCACAGATCTAAAGATCGAACTTCGAAATTTTGATTAAATTTACGCCATCGCGCGCGTCTTGCCGCGATGAATGCGATGAAATTTTATTTAGCGCGCCGCGCATTGTTTGGCGTATATTGAGCTGCGATAAAATTCGCCTCGCCGTTTGCCGCAGGCATTAGCACGAAGCAAATAAACGAAATCGCACCGTAGTTCCACCTTTAAAATTTCTTTTCAAAGCTCCGTCATAAAATTTTATCATAAAGCTTTGCCGTAAAATTCCATCTCGAAATTTCGACCGTTCAGCTAGCATAAAATTTCGCCTCACTCGGCTGGCTACGGAATTCCGCCATGTGCTCCTGCCGAGCTGTGTGCGTCTTATAAAATTCCGCGCAAATTTTACGGGTGAAATTTCACGCCTTTAAATTTTGCCCGCAAAGCCTTCGATAAGATTTTTTTCGTTACAATACGCCCTAAATTTTTAAAAAGGCAAAAAATGGATAGGAAAAAAATCTACAACCCCTTCTCCGACGAGACGCTAACGGATCGCAAGGTCTTCGGCGGCAATCCGCAGGGAATTTTAAATTTTACCAAGGCGAAATATCAATGGGCGCTGAAGCTTTGGGATCTGATGGAGGCCAACACCTGGTTTCCTAAAGAGGTCGATACCACCGACGACGTGCGCGATTATAACTTCAATCTCACAAGCGCCGAGAAGCGGATGTATGATCTCGTGTGGAGCCAGCTGATATCGATGGATAGCTTTCAGACCAACAATCTCGCCGATAATATCAACCCCTACATCACGGCTCCGGAGATCAACGCCGTGCTCGCTCGCCAAGCCTACGAGGAGGCCAACCACAGCAAATCCTACGCCGTCATGGTCGAGGCGATCTGTGAAAATACCGATCTGATTTACGAGATGGAGAAGCACGACGATATGCTCCGCAGGAAAAACGACTACATCTCAAGCGTCTATGAGGAGCTTGCGGGCGAGGTTAGCGACGATAAGCTGCTGCTAGCGATGGTGGCGAATCAAATTTTAGAGGGGATCTATTTTTATAGCGGCTTTACCTCGATCTATGCGCTCGCGCGCGCGGGCAAGATGCTAGGCAGCGCGCAGATGATCCGCTTCATACAGCGCGACGAGATCACGCATCTGCTGCTATTTCAAAACATGATAAATTCCGTCCGCAAAGAGCGCGCCGATCTGTTTAATAAGCGCAACGTGGATAAAATTTACGAGATGTTCGAGACGGCGGGAAACTTAGAGATCGATTGGGGCAAATACATCACGGATAATCAAATTATGGGCTTTACGGACGACATCATCGAAGAATACATCCACTACCTGGTCGATCAGCGCCTGCTTGCCATCGGGCTTGAGAAGCGATACGGCGCGAAACATCCGATAAAATGGGTCGATGATTTTTCTAAATTTAACGATCAAAAGAGCAACTTTTTCGAGAGCAAGGTCACGAACTACAGCAAAGGAAGCTTGAGTTTCGATGATTTTTAGCGGATTTTGCAGTTTGAAATTTTGCTCTGTTTTGGTGACGCGCGCAGAGAGCTTTTTGATAAAATTTAAAGGTGCAGCGACGACTTTAGCGACGGGCACTTATGGATCGCGCGCCCGCACGATTTTTACGGGCGCCTGCGCGGCAGAGGCTTTGTCTGTGCGGCCTGCAGATCCAGCGCGTGCTCTTTTACCCGAGTTCAAACGCACGCAACAAATTTTATTAGGGCGCGATTTTGCGGCAGGGTTCGGATACTCGGCGCAAATTTCATCGTTGCAGCGCGGAAGCAAAGCTCAAATTTTATCGGCCGAGCTCGGCGTCGCGGAGCGAATTTTTTCGGCGCGACGCGGGGGCGCGACGGGCGTTATATCGTCGCGATATGATCGCACAGCAAGTATCTCCTCAGCAAAATTTTTAAAATTTAGCCGCGCTATGTATTTAAACGCAGCTCATGCTCTTTTGGCGCGGAATGGGCGCTTTGGCGGCATTTTTAAAAGCTCTATCGGTTTGGAATTTAAACATAGCAAAAGCTTTTGCGGCTTTAAATTTAGAGCCGGTTCGAGCGGGAGCGCGTCATGGTCCCGCTAGAGCGGCTGCGCTGCGAAAAGATGGCGAACGACATCGCCGAGCAGGTGAGTTTAAATCCGGCGCTTTTTGAGGCGTTTTGCAGCGTCGCTAGAAGCGAGTTTGCCCCGCTCGGCGCGCACGCTTTCAGCCTTAACGCGCAGCCCATTTTGGCCAGCCAGTGGATCAGCTCGCCGCTGACGGTCGCGCGCATGACGATGGCGCTAAGCGTGGATCCGAAGGTCGAGAAAATTTTAGAGATCGGCTGCGGCAGCGGCTATCAAGCGGCGATTTTAAGCAGGATGGTTCACCGCGTCTTTGCCGTCGAGCGCGTCGAGCGGCTGGTGGGCGAGGCGAAAAGGCACTTTGCGAATCTTGGGATTTCAAATATCAGCCTGCGTCACGACGACGGCAACGCGGGGTGGAAAAATTTCGCCCCTTTCGATAGGATATTGCTCTCCGCGTGCGCCGAGCGGATCGACGAACGGCTGTTTGCGCAGCTGGCAATCGGCGGAATTTTGGTCGCTCCGATGAATAGAGGCGGCTCGCAAAAGATCGTTAGATTTAGTAAAATTTCGCCGTCCGAGATCAAAGAAGAGGAGCTTGGCGCCTGCGAGTTCGTCCCGCTGGTGCAGGGTCGCGGATAGATCTAGCGCGCAGTAAATTTTAAAATTTCCTACCGCTTCCTAACGCGTAAATTTAATAAAATTTGCTTTCGCGCTCCGTCGCGAGATCAGAGTTTTATTAATTATTTATTTAAATTCAAGTACAATACACAATTTTAATCTTACAAGGATGAGTCATGCAAGATTTTAGCAAGGAAAAGATAGAGTCGCTGGTCGCCAGCTGGAAAAATCACAACAAAAACCAATTCTGGCTTAAAAAACAAACCGCGATCTCAAAGTATTTAGGCGAGATCAAGCGCTGCTTGGCGAGCTTTGATGAGGCCGAGAGCGAGTTTTTGCAAACTCTGTATATAAATCTCAGCGACGGCAATCTTAGAAGCTGCAAAATTTTATCTTTGGGCGAGAAGTTCGCGCACGCCGAGTATTTCTTTATGGATCAGTTTTTTGATTCCAATATCAGCGCGTTTTATTACGATTTCGCTTTCAAAGACCGCATCGTCGGCAAAAAGGAGCTGTTTCCTAAAAATGCCGTAAAAAGCGTAGATAGCGTGCTTAGCGGCGAGGATAAAAACATCGTATCGCTTTATGTTTTCATCGAAAATATCGTAAAAAATTTCAATAGCTATTCGCAGGAGCGTACCGCGCGCGATATTTTTAAACAAAAGCTAGTCAATTTCTACGACGAGCTTTACAGGCTTCTTACGACGGTGGATAGCGCTTTGGCGATCGATTTTTTCGACGTCGCGCTGCATAATCAGCCCTTCGTGCTGATGGAATTTTTAAAATCCGCGATAAATGCCGATAATTTCTATCTGATCGATAGCTACCTAAGCGATGACGGGATGCTAAATTTAGGACTTGCCGAGGGCGGCGATTTTGCGCAAATTTCGCGCGAAAAGCTCTATCTGCTAGCTAGCATATTTGCGCAGTGCAACGATGAGTTTCCGACGCTCGTTTATCGCGATGAAACCGCGCAAATTTTATCCTTGCTCTACGACGAAAAGGTTGAAATTTTTGAAGAATTTTACGAAGTAAGTTCGCGATTTATCGCGGAATTTACCCCGTATCCGCAGGATGTCGTGGGTGCGGCTAGGATCGTGTACTCCTCGCTATTTTTTGAATACGTCAAAAACTACAAAAGCGAAGAGGTCGCGAAAAATACGATATTTTACGGCGCGATCGGTACCGGCAAGACCCGCAGATTGCGATCTTTGATCACCGAAAAGAAGCTTGCGGCGAAAAATTTTCGCTACGTTTGCCTGCACGAAGGCTTTGAATACAGTGATTTCATCGACGGATTTTACGGCAAAAGTTTCATCAATGGCGAGTTTAAGGCGCTTTGCAAAGAGGCGCTAAACGATCCGAAGGGCGAGTATTATTTTCTGATCGACAATGCAGGTGCTGCGAGCTTGGATAAAATTTTAGGCGAAGCCGCGGTGCTTTTGGATCGCCGCTACGACGAGGAAGACGAGCTTTCGCTGATCCGCACGAAAAATTCCCACGTAATCGACGGCTTTGAAGAGGGCGAGAAAGCGCGCGCAAGCGTCGTTTTAAAGGACGGCCGCTCATATTTTGCGGTGCCTAAAAATTTATACGTCCTATGCACTCTAAATGAGCATAAATGCGTTTCGCCGTCGATTGCAAAGGCGTTTAGATGGATCAGATGCGAGTGCGATTACGGCGCGCTTGAGGATTATTTAAGAGATCGCGAGATCGTAAATGCAAGCGCGGTCGTTGCGGTTTGCAAGGCGCTGAATAAATTTATCGCCGATGAGGCAAAGGACTTGGGTGCGATCGGACACGGCGTATTTATGGGGCTCGCGCGCTATCAAAGTGGCGCGCAGATCATGCAAGAGGGGCTAAACGGCTTTTTTGCCGAGGTGCTTGAGCCGATCTTTAGGTGCGCGGCAAGCGGCGAAGATACCGCTACGAGCCTTAGCGAGCGTATCACTGAAGCTAAGGACGTGTTTAAATTTTAGTCGCCGCTTACTGGAGATGGCTATTTGCGATGAAATTTTAAAATTTTATTGCACTGCGTTTCGTTTGTGCTTGCAGATACCGCGCGCGAATTTGGGTTTAATTTTATTTATGCTACACGGGCTTACAAGACGATTGTAGCGCCATTTTATTTGCTGTGCAGCACGCCCACTGGATTGATTAAATTTGCTATAAATTTAGACTTGAAATTTTAGTTCTCGCTTGCCATGCTTATCGGAGCGCGGGCACGGAGTTGGATTGAAATTTTGATCTTTAAATTTAGCCTCAGCCGCTAAATTTACACAAAATCTTTATTTTGAAATTCTGCAGTATCTCTACGCGGAATTTTGCTTGTCGGCGCAATCGCCGTTTTGATTAAATTTGATTGAATTGAAGCAAGCCTGTGGGGATAAAACAGCGCATGCTTTTAAATTTAGCCCAAAAGCCCTGCGCCTTTTACTCTGTGCGAGCGATCCGCTGCGTAGATCCTCTTCCCGTCTACTACCTTGCCGCTCTCGATTTTGCCGCCCTTTACGTCGTATTTCCAGATCGGCGCGGCCGCCTTGAAATCCTCCACAAACTCGTTTATTAGCGCCAGAGCGACCTTGCGCTGCGGGCTTACGACGCCTGCTACGTAGGAGCTCTCGTGGATCGGCACGCCCCCGTTTGAATGCGCAAAAAGCACGAATGCGCCCTGTGCCGCGGCCTTTTGCTGCCACGCTTCGAACCAAGTCCGCAAAATCGGCTCGTAGATATCGAAGCTCAATGCGCAGATGCCGCCCTCTTCGCGCACGATGCCCACGAAGGTGATAAACGCGCCGCAATTTGCGTCTTTAAATTTAGCGTACCAGCGCGATAAAATCGCGTTCACATCCAAGCTGCCCTCATAAATTTCAGGCTCAATCCCGTTTAAAAGTTCTGGATTAAATTTAACTTCGCTCATCGCCGCCTCCTAAGCTTAGCCGCCGCAAACGGGAGGCAGAAGGCTCACGCGATCGCCGGATTTAAGCGCAAAATTCGCATCATAAATCATCTTATCATTTACCGCCACGGCGCAGTTTGCAAGCCACTCACGCAAGCCTTCGTCCTTTTGCAGCTCCGCTTTTACCTCTTGCAAGGAGTTTGCGTTTAGGCGCAGGGGCTCGCGCCCGATCGGCCCTAAAAATTCTATCTCTACCATTTTTGTCCTTTTTTAAAGATTGGGCGATTTTAACCAAAAATTTATAAAATTTTATATAATTGCGTAAAAATTTAATGAGGAAAAACGATGAAAATCGATGAAATTTCGACTCCCGCTTACGTGTGCGAGGAGCAAAAACTGGTAAAAAATTTAGAAATTTTACGCGGCGTAGGCGAGCGAAGCGGCGCAAAAATTTTATGCGCGCTAAAAGGCTTTGCGTTTAGCTTCGCGATGCCTTACGTTGACAGATACCTCTGGGGTGCTACTTGCAGCGGTCTGCACGAGGCGAAATTTGCTGCGGAATTTATTAAAAACGGCGAAATCCACACATACTCGCCCGCGTTCAAAGAGGACGATTTGGATGAAATTTTAAAAATTTCAAACCACGTCGTGTTCAATAGCGCCGCGCAGTGGCAAAAATACCGCACAAAAGCGCTTGCTGCAGGCGCATCGTGCGGACTACGGCTAAATCCGCAGACCTCCTTCGCACCCAAAGACGCTTACAATCCGTGCGGCAGCTTTAGCAGGCTCGGGATGAGCCTTGAAGCGCTGCAGCGGGCGATCTTGCAAGACGGCGAGTTTTTGCGCGGCATCTCGGGGCTACATTTTCACGCGCTGTGCGAAGAGAGCGCTCAGAGCTTAGAACGGGTGCTCGAGGTTTTCGAGGCGAAATTTAGCAAGTATTTCGGAGGGCTAAAGTGGCTAAATTTCGGAGGCGGTCATCATATCACGCGCGCAGGCTACGACGTGGAGCTACTGATAGATTTGATCAAAAAATTTCGCGAAAAATATGAAGTCGAAATTTATCTCGAGCCCGGCGAGGCGGTCGGCTGGGAGTGCGGATATTTGGTCGCTAGCGTGCTTGATATAGTAGAAAACGACGCTAAAATCGCTATTTTAGACGCTTCCGCTGAAGCTCATATGCCCGATACCGTGCTGATGCCGTATCGTCCTGCGGTGCGCGGCGAGAGTAAGAGCGGTAAATTTAGCTATCGTTTCGGCGGAAACACCTGCCTCGCAGGCGACGTCGTGGGGCTTGAGAGCGGACAGCCCGAGTATAAATTTGACGCGCCGCTAAACATCGGCGATCGGGTGATTTTCGAGGATCAGATCCACTACACGATCGTGAAAAACACGACCTTTAACGGCATCAAGCTGCCCGATCTCGTCTTAGCGGACGAGCACGGAGAGGTTTTGGCAATCAAAAAATTCGGCTACGACGAGTATGCGCGGCGAAACTAGCGCCGCACTTAATGCAAAAATGTAATTTTGCTTTGTAAGAAAATTTTTTGCAAAAAATGATATAATCGGCTTGAATTTTATATCTAAGGAAATCCATGAAAAGATTGTTTCTCGCGCTTTTTGCCTGTATTTATGCGCAGGCCGAAGAGAAAAAATATGCCGATATCGTGCAGGGAAATAGCGATGTTTGGGGCAATGCAAGGCTTGAAAACATCGATAGCTACGGCAACGGCTTCGGTCCGATTTTTCTGCAATTTCAAGGACATCTGCAAAGCTCGGGCTTTTTTGCTTGGTTGGCACTGGGCGCGGTTTTGGGCGTAATCATAGCTTTTATTGGGCACTACGCGATCATAGGGCCGAAGCACTTCGATCATCACGCTGGCAAGCCGATCTATGCATTTAATAAATTTGAGCGACTATATCATCTCGTAGCGGCCGTCGCATGGGCGATCTTGGTTCCGACAGGCTTGATTATGATGTTTGGCGAGGAATTCGGCGGCGGCGCTTTCGTGAGATTTTGTAAAAACGCTCACGGACTAGCTACGATAGCCTTTGCGATCGCCGTTATGCCTATGCTAGTGACATGGTTTTGGCGTATGCTACCGCGAGCTTACGATATCAAATGGATGATGATCGTGGGCGGTTATCTAAGCAAAAAGAAGCGCGCGATCCCTGCGGGTAAATTTAACGCAGGCCAAAAGGCGTGGTTTTGGGTCGCGACTTTAGGCGGCATAGTGATGATAGCTACGGGCGCGTCGATGTTTTTCCTAGACTACGATATCCCTGCGATGAGAAGTGCGCTAGGTATGAGTCAGATCGAAATTTTAAGAGCAAGCGCGATTATTCATAATTTTTTGGGTGCGGTCTGCGCGGTATTTTTGCTCGTGCATATCTATATGGCGGTCTTTGCGATCAGCGGTGCCATCCACTCGATGATCGACGGACACAAGCCGGAGGAGGAAGTTTACGTACTTCACCACTACTGGTATCGCGAGCTGCTCGATAAAGGGCAGATTGCTAAATCGCAATTTGAAGCGAAGTACCCGCGCTTATAACTTGGGTAAATTTTATGCGGGCCTGCTTGCGTGCGGCTCGCATTAGCTTTGAGGTTCAAAGAATTTTATTTTTAAGGATTACATATGCAACTAGATTGTCGCAATTTAAATTGCCCGGAGCCGCTTTTGCGCACTAAAAAAACCCTCGGCGAGTTAAAAATCGGAGAGAATTTAGAAATTTTAGTAAACGACGTAGCGCCGCGCGAAAACATAAAACGCTTTTTGGCTAAAAACGGCTTTGAGGCGCAAATTTCACAAGCGGGCGCCGACACGCTTATAAAAACCGTAAAAACGGACGAGCTGAAAGATGAAAGTATCGACGATATTTATTGTGACGTCACGGCGCCAAAAAGAGGCAAGGTGATATTCCTAAGCGAGGAGCAGTGCGGAAGCGGTCCGATCGGAAAGAGCCTGCTTGCTAAATTTTTAGGCGCAGCGCTAAACTTAGACGAAAAGCCCGTAAAGGTCATCTGCGTAAACAACGCCGTGCGCATAACCACCAACCGCGGCCACGAATGCTTCGAAGCGATTAAAAAGCTAAGCGAAGCGGGAGCTGAAATTTTAAGCTGCGGAAGCTGTCTGGAGAGCTATAAACTAGTCGATAAGCTCGCGATCGGCGAGATTTCAAACGCATACGAAATCATGGACGTCCTATCAAAATACGAAGTAATCAAACTATGATCTACAGAGATTTTAACCTCACGAAATTTATTGCAGCCGCCGGTTGAGCCGCCAAGCTTGACCCGGCGGGTCTAACCGAAAATCTTGGAAATTTAATCGAGCCCAATGCAAGCCTGCTTTCGTCCACCTGCAGCAACGAAGATGCGAGCGTATTTCGCATAAGCGACGATCTTGCGCTCGTGCAGACGCTCGATTTTATCACTCCTTTGGTGGATGATCCGTTTATCTTCGGACAGATCGCGGCGGCAAACTCCCTAAGCGACGTATTTGCAATGGGCGGCGAAGTGATAAACGCCCTAAACATCGTGGGTTTTGACGATTGTCATTTCTCAAACGAAATTCTGCGCGAAATTCTGTGCGGCGGCAAAGACAAAATCAAAGAGTGCGGAGGGGCTTTGGTGGGCGGTCACACCATCTCTACCCCCGAAATTTATTACGGGCTTAGCGTCACGGGGCGGGTGAATCCGCATAAATTTTGGAGCAATAATACAGCGCGCGAAGGCGACCTGCTGATCCTAACAAAACCTCTCGGTACGGGCATCATCGCTACGGCTATTAAGGCGAAATTTCTTAAATTTGAAGAATTTCGTGACGCGATAGAGAGCATGATTTTGTTAAATTTTTATGCCGTGGGTGCCTTAGCGGGTTTAAAAATACATGCCGCGACCGACGTGACGGGCTTTGGACTGCTTGGACACGCGCTTGAAATGATTAATGAGAGCGTGAGTTTTAAAATTTATCCTAGCAAAATTCCGCTTTTAAAAAGCGCCCTCAGATGCCTTGATGAGGGGCTGATCCCCGCCGGAAGCTATAAAAATTTAAAATTTATCGCACCTGGCGTCGATTCCGAGCCGGACATAACGCTTTGCGACGCGCAAACCAGCGGCGGACTTCTGCTTGCCGTAGCGGAAAAGGACGCGGCGCGAGCGCTTGCGAATTTAAAAAACGCAGGCTACGCTAGTAGCGCTATCATCGGCGAAGTAGTAGCGCGTGCCGAGCATAAAATTTATTTAGTTTAAAATCTTTTCTATTCAGCCCCCTTTAAGCATCGCTCTTGTATAATCACAATTCTGTTTCGCACCGAGCCGAACCTGCTTTCTTAACTCTTAAGTCCTAGTAGTTTTAGCCTTTTAGCGAACGTGTTTTTTAAAATTTTAACTGTTAAAAACAAATATCTTTAGTCAATCTTTGAAATCTAAACAAGTGATCGATTGAGCCTATGGATTTAGATTTAGATCGCAGGATCGAAATTTAGATTATTTTTTATATCCGTAACGAATATCTAATTAGCATCTAGCTTTAAACTAAACTATCCATAAAAACAATGTTACAAAAACATAAAGTTTTTAGATTAAAAGCTTCATAATCGTATCTACCTGTATAAGTATAAAGAGTTTAAATCATAGATTAAATTTAAGACGCAGAATAAATCGGAGCCAAGCTTCGGTTTTAATGCTATCCTTAGAAATTTATGATTTGCGAAAAACTTGTTTTTTCGTAAATCTTTGTAGCTTTAGGTGGGTGCAGGGAGCGAAAGCTCCCGCTCGCAGTAACGGCTTTGCCGTTGCGAGAAGTATAAATATGGAGAGTTTGATCCTGGCTCAGAGTGAACGCTGGCGGCGTGCCTAATACATGCAAGTCGAACGGAATTTAAAAGAGCTTGCTCTTTTAAATTTAGTGGCGCACGGGTGAGTAATATATAGCTAATCTGCCCCTTGCTGGAGGACAACAGTTAGAAATGACTGCTAATACTCCATACTCCTTTTTACCATAAGATAAATCGGGAAAGAATTTCGGCAAGGGATGAGACTATATCGTATCAGCTAGTCGGTGGGGTAACGGCCTACCGAGGCTATGACGCGTAACTGGTCTGAGAGGATGATCAGTCACATTGGAACTGAGACACGGTCCAAACTCCTACGGGAGGCAGCAGTAGGGAATATTGCGCAATGGGGGAAACCCTGACGCAGCAACGCCGCGTGGAGGATGACACTTTTCGGAGCGTAAACTCCTTTTGTTAGGGAAGAATAATGACGGTACCTAACGAATAAGCACCGGCTAACTCCGTGCCAGCAGCCGCGGTAATACGGAGGGTGCAAGCGTTACTCGGAATCACTGGGCGTAAAGGACGCGTAGGCGGATTATCAAGTCTCTTGTGAAATCTAACGGCTTAACCGTTAAACTGCTTGGGAAACTGATAATCTAGAGTAAGGGAGAGGCAGATGGAATTCTTGGTGTAGGGGTAAAATCCGTAGATATCAAGAAGAATACCTATTGCGAAGGCGATCTGCTGGAACTTAACTGACGCTAATGCGTGAAAGCGTGGGGAGCAAACAGGATTAGATACCCTGGTAGTCCACGCCCTAAACGATGTCGATTAGCT
>ERZ773008.462-NODE-462-length-29621-cov-2.949706_pt1 | contig 29621 bp, 19 predicted proteins | sample MGYA00580664_ERZ773008 | MGnify/ENA primary metagenome ERZ773008 (study PRJEB29015, sample SAMEA2738016) | human oral metagenome | biome: human oral; feature: human-associated habitat; material: dental | place: China | collected 2048 ... | reverse complement strand
TGACTGAGACGTAAGCCTAAGTCAAAATTAAATATTGATTTGAAATTAATCGGGGTTATCGATGTTGGGTAAACACGATAGATCCCGATTTTTATTTGTTTTTGGGTTATATACACGTTACTTCCTTGCATATATCACCGATGAGGGATATTATTATACCTATGCTTAAGGTTATTAAATGGATATTTAAGTTAATATTGATAGCTCTAGTCATCATCGTCGGAATCAACCTGTATGTTAAGTTCGAAGGTGAGAGAAGTATCCGCAGTGTAGAACAGCTGCGCGGCCAATCGTATGACTGTATCATCGTGCTGGGTGCAGGGGTATATGGTAATGGTGAGCCTACTAAGATTCTTAAAGACAGGCTTGACCGTGGTATAGAGCTATATAATGCTGGAGTAGCACCGAAACTACTGCTGTCTGGGGATAACGGCAAGACTAATTACGACGAGGTGAAGGTCATGAAGAACTACTGCTTGAAGCATGGGGTTCCAGCGCAAGACATATTCCTAGATCATGCAGGTTTCTCTACGTATGAGTCAATGTACCGTGCAAAGGATATATTCGGTGTAAAATCAGCAGTAGTAGTTACACAGCATTATCACGAGGGTAGATCGTTATATACAGCAAAGCGGCTTGGCCTCAAAGCCGCCGGGGCAAGTGCGGTAGAGAAGAAGTATGACGGAGATGAGGCTCGTGCAATCAGGGAGTTTCTATCTAGAGAGAAAGCCTTTGTACAATGCCTTGTTAAACCAAAACCGACGTTCCTCGGAGATAAGATAGATATTACAGGCGATGGGCAGGTTAGCTGGTAAATGATAACCGTTCAAAACAATAAAAGATGAATTTAGTGAATTTGGCGCCGGAGCAAAGACTCTGGCGCTTTTTATATATGAGAGGTAAAACTCTTATAATGCATACAAGTATTTATATAAGTGCATTATGAATTGTTGACAAAATAATTTAGCGCAATATAATCGTACATGTAAAGGGGAGTCTAAAAAAGGGAATTAGACTAGAGCATTAACTCGAAAGGTGGCGTGCCGTATGAAAAGGGCGTGTGGCATGCGTATGTGAAAGAGCCTTTACAAAGGCAGCAAAGGAGGTTATGGATATGGGATTTTATGATTACTCAGTTCCAGCTGCAGACGGAAGCGAAGTATCGATGAAAAATTACGAGGGTAAGGTTGTCCTCGTTGTGAATACAGCTACGGGCTGTGGATTTACACCTCAGTATGAACCGATTGAAGAGATGTATGAGAAGTATCATGATAAGGGGTTTGAAGTGTTAGATATCCCTTGCAACCAGTTTGCAGGGCAGGCTCCTGGCTCAGATGAGGAGATTCATGACTTCTGCACTCTTCAGTACAATACGAAGTTTCCTCAGATGAAGAAGTCTGATGTGAATGGCGAAAACCAACTAGAGCTATATAAGTTTCTCAAGGAGGAGAAAGGGTTCGAAGGCTTTGGTAAAGGTCTTAAGGCTACAGGACTTTCGCTTGTGGTTAAGAAGATGGACAAGGATTATAAGAATAATCCTGATATCAAGTGGAACTTCACCAAATTCGTGGTTGATAGAAACGGCAATGTAGTTGCGAGATTTGAGCCTACTGCGAAGATGGAGGAAGTGGAGAAGTATGTAGCTTCTCTCGTTTAAATTTGTTGTTCCAAGTCTACGGGCTGTAACATCCTTAATAATAAATATACTGCAATGGAGAAAGCGTGGCTGAGGCTACGTTTTTTCTTTTGCTATAAGTGATAGACGAGGTAAATATTCGCAGATGCTACAATTCTTGTGTACTATTTCGTGTTTCCACACTAGAATATTTTGCTTTCAAAATGGTATAATAAAACACAGATTGAATGGATATCCGTTCAGTCGTTTTTATTTATGAGACAAGAAAAGGGGGAACAATGGGCACAGCTACTGAGATAAAAGAGAATAAGCTAGGGATAGCGCCGATACCATCACTGATTATAAAATTATCAGTACCGCTCATGGTTTCAATGTTTGTGCTGTCACTTTATAACATAGTGGATAGCATATTTGTCGCTCAGATTAATGAGAATGCTCTTACAGCAATCTCTCTATGTTTCCCGATTCAGTCGATGATGGTTGCATTTGGAGTTGGAACCGCTGTCGGTATGAGTGCTCTCATGTCTAGATATCTCGGAGCAAGGGATTTCGGCAGGGTAAATGCTACTGCACAGAATGGAATATTCCTAAGCTTTGTAACATATGCGATATTCGTAGTGATAGGGCTGTTCGCAAGACCTTTTATAGAGATGCAGACCAGCAACACTGAGATAATCGAATATGGTGTAACATATCTCAGAATCGTGTGCTGGCTTTCGGTCATGGTGTTCCTACAGGTTACAATCGAGAGGTTGCTACAGAGTACAGGCAGGACCATATATATATTTATCACGCAGAGTACCGGAGCTATTATCAATATCATCATGGATCCGATTCTTATCTTTGGCTGGTTCGGAGCACCTAAGATGGGTATTGCCGGTGCGGCATATGCTACCGTCTTCGGACAGACTGTTGGTGCGCTGCTAGGACTTTATTTTAATGTTAAGAAGAATAGAGAAGTCAAGCTGTCCTTCAAGGGGTTCAAACCTAGCTGGAAGACTATCAAAGAGATATACGAAATCGGAATTCCGTCTATTATCATGCAGTCTGTAGGATCAGTCATGGTATTCGGTCTCAATCAGATACTCGTAAAATTTACAACAACTGCGGTTGCAGCATTTGGCGCATACTTCAAGCTCCAGAGCTTTATCTTTATGCCAGTGTTCGGCATGAACAACGGTATAGTTCCGATTATTGCGTATAACTACGGTGCACAGAATCGCAAGAGACTAAATGAAACCATGAGACTGGCTGCAATTTATGGCATAGTCATCATGACCGTGGGTATGTTCATTTTTTGGGCAATCCCTCATGTTCTACTTGGTTTCTTCGCAGCATCACCAGAACTGATGAGGATTGGAACTGTTGAGCTTAGAATTATTTCACTGGTATTTCCATTTGCAGGATACTCAATCATGCGAGGCGGAGTATTTCAGGCCCTCGGAAAAAGCGTATACAGCATGTATGTATCCATCGTGAGGCAGCTAATCGTGCTACTGCCAGCGGCTTACTTCTTATCCAAACTCGGCAACATCGACTACGTGTGGCTCTCATTTGTATTTGCAGAATTCTTTGGACTTAGCATGTCAATCATATATACTAAAAAGATAAAGAAGGATATAATCAACCAGCTATAGGAGCGGTCTGTATCTGGCAAATGGCCACATATATCCGCAATACTTACGACGTGCAGTAGCTGCACGATAAAGGAGCTAATGTGGAAACTCATATGGAACAGAATATACATGAGAATAAGAAGGCACTTCGCGCAAGATGCAGAGAAATCGTAAAAGGGCTTTCTGCTGAATACATTGAGGAGTCTAGCCATAAAATCGTGAATCTCATATTAGCAACTGATGCTTATAAGGGCGCAGATACGATTTTTTGCTACATGTCGATGGGAGGCGAACCAGTGACGGATGAGATTATAGAGCGAGCCCTCAAGGATGGAAAGCGCGTCGGGATTCCACTATGCGTTGGACCGCACGAAATGGTCGTTAAAGAATATAAGTGTGGCGATGAACTGTCGAGAGGCGCATTCGGAATTAGAGAGCCACTTGCTGAAGCTGCTGAAATAACTGCGGATGAATTTGACCTAGCTATAGTTCCTTGCGTGGCATGCTCGAAGGACGGACGTAGAATCGGGCATGGTGCGGGTTACTATGATAGATTTCTCAGCGCGTTGGGATTTAACAAGATTGCGCTTTGCTTTGAGAAGCTTATCACGGATGATATTCCGCTAGAGGAGACTGACGTATACATGGATGGAGTTGCAACTGAAGATGCCATCTATGGTACGCGATGGCGCGGCTAAGCTCGAGAAGAAATTAATCAAAAGCAAGTTGCACATAGATTTGAATATAGAGATAAGGGGGAAATCATGAGTAAAAATAAAGTTGTATTAACTGGAGATAGACCGACCGGCAGACTGCATATCGGACACTACGTGGGATCGCTGAGACAGAGGCTTATCCTACAGGATGACGCTAGCATAGATAAGATGTTCGTCATGATTGCAGATGCACAGGCGCTGACAGATAATGCAGATAATCCAGAGAAGGTGCGCGAGAGCGTGCTTCAGGTTGCGATGGATTACCTAGCAATCGGGATAGACCCGGCGCGCACAACTATATTTATCCAGTCGCAGATTCCGGCGCTTCACGAGATGACTATGTACTATATGAATCTCGTTACAGTTGCTAGAGTTCAGCGAAATCCTACAGTTAAGAATGAAATTAAGATGCGTGGATTCGAAGCCAATCTACCAGTGGGATTCTTTACATATCCTATCAGCCAGGCTTCCGATATCACTGCCTTCATGGGCACTATCGTGCCAGTAGGTGAGGATCAGGAGCCAATGATCGAGCAGTGCCGCGAGATAGTTCGTAAATTCAATGCTACTTACGGCGAAGTCCTAGTTGAGCCAGAGATTTATTTACCTGAAAACAAGGTGTGCCTAAGACTTCCGGGAACTGATGGTCAGGCTAAAATGAGCAAGTCGCTCGGAAATACCATCTATCTATCGGATAGCGCGCAGGAGCTCAAGACTAAGGTTATGAGTATGTATACTGACCCGAATCACATCAAGGTTGAGGATCCAGGTCAGGTTGAAGGTAACATGGTGTTTACATACCTAGATGCGTTTGTGCAGCCTGATTCATTTGAGAAGTATCTATCTGATTACAAGGACTTAGATGAGCTCAAAGATCACTACAGAAGAGGTGGGCTCGGTGACGTCAAGGTTAAGAAGTTCCTTCTTAAGGTGCTAAATGAGTTCCTCGAGCCAATCAGAGAGAGGCGTGCGTACTACGAAGCGAATCCTGAAGTGGTAGTTGAAATACTCCGCAAGGGTACAGAGCTTGCGAATGCTGAAGCAGAGGCAACTCTGGATAAGATGAAGAAAGCGATGCAGATCGACTACTTCAATCAGTGGAACGAGGATTACAGTATTAAGTAGGTGAAATTTTATTATAGAAAGCCGGAATCTGTCCTATCAGGTAAGGTGAAGCATCCAATTTTAAATTGCTGATTGTGATGCTGAGAATTGAAATTGCAACCTAAATAGATAATTTAAAACAACACAAGTGGCAGATTCGATGATTCGGAGCTGTCACTTTTAGTTTACTGCACTTTTTCATTTTATCTTCACAAAAATGCACATTACCTAGACATATTATTTTCTTCAACGTGGTAGAATTTACTTAATGTTATGAAGGGATAATCTCGAGTGCTATTGGCACTGCAAATGTGTGAGATCCAAAGATGATTAAGAACGTTGTAGGCATGTACTTCAGCCCATCGGGCGCAACTGCCAAAATAACTAAGAAGATTACAATTGAATTAACTGACAATATGCGTGATAGTTGCCTGGATGATCTCAGCTATTCTTTTTACGACATGCTCTGCTTGAGTGAGCGCCACGGTATAAATACGTCTATTGATTGTACTGACGAGACTATCGTCGTGATGGGGCTTCCAGTCATGTCGGGACGCATTCCTGAGATTTGTAAGGAGATGCTATCTAAGGTCAATGGTAACGGGGCATATCTGATCGCACTTGTGTCGTATGGAAACAATAGCTACGGTGATGCGTTATATGAGCTGTATACGTATGCGAACGAGAGAGGCTTTAACGTGATAAGTGCGGCTGCATTCATCGCACAACACTCGATGTTCCCTAAGATTGCGGAGAGCAGACCAGATTCGAATGATATCAAGAAGATGATTGAGTTCAGCAGGATTAGTGCTAAGAAACTGAAACGTTTCATATGTACGGATATCTCGTCGATGCGAGGGAGGCTTGCTCCGCTTATGATTCCTGGGTCGATTCCTAAGCGCAAGCCGATGAAGCTACCGATTCACCCTACGGCGAACTCGCTGTGTATAAACTGCGGAAAGTGCAAAGAGGTGTGCCCAGTTGGAGCAATCAGTACTGACGACCTTAGAAAATCCAACCCAAAGGAATGCATCTCATGTACATCCTGCATCAAGGCTTGTCCGCAGGATGCTCGTGGATTCTACGGTTCACTCGCTAAGGCGACGAGAATTGCGAGAGAGAAGCTGCATTTTAAGAGAAAAGACCCTGAGTGGTTTATATAGACGGAAGAGGGACCGAGAGTTATGATGATATGTACCCTCCTTACTGGATAACAGTAAAGGAGGGTATTTTATGTGGGAATTTCATCATAACAGCTGTGATTACTTGACATAATAAATATTGCATATTAATATACATGTATACAATCTAATGCTAGAGTGAGTTGTGTATTAAAATGCGTAGATTGAAAGCTAGTTATGAGGTATGTGAAACTAAAATTTGCGAGGTATAACAGATGAGTAACATCAAGATCAACAAGAAATCAAACCTGCTAGAACAGGACCCTTACAATTACCAACTTCAGGACGTTGAAGAACCTAACTTGATGCGTGAATTTTTCGAGTACACTGAGATTCCAAAGGTTTCCTTTAACTTTAGAAGAAACCCTCTTGGTATGCCTAAGGAGATATGGATTACCGATACTACTTTTCGCGATGGCCAGCAATCTCGTGAACCATATACCGTTGAGCAGATTGTTGACATTTATAAGATGATGTCGAGGCTCTCTGGACCTAATGGTAAGATTAGACAGACGGAGTTTTTCGTATATAGCGATAGAGATAGACGAGCTATCGATAAGTGCAGTGAGCTCGGTCTTGAATTCCCAGAGATTACGACCTGGATAAGGGCTAAGAAGGAGGACTTTAATCTTGTTCACGATATCGGTGTAAAGGAGACGGGGATACTCGTTAGCTGTTCTGATTACCATATATTTACAAAGCTCGGTATGAATAGAAGACAGGCGATGGAGCACTATCTCTCGGTTATTTCCGATGCTTTTGAAGCTGGGGTTATGCCGAGGTGTCACCTTGAGGACATTACGAGGGCTGATTTCTATGGCTTTGTGGTACCTTTTGTAAAGGCTATTCAGGACCTCGCAGAGCAGGCTAATATGCCGGTTAGAATTCGTGCATGCGATACGCTTGGATACGGAATTCCTTATGCAGGAGTTGCGATGCCTAGGTCAGTTCCTGGGATAATCTATGGACTCCAGCATTACGCAGGGGTACCGAGTGAGATGATTGAGTGGCATGGACATAACGATTTCTATAAGGCAGTTACTAATGCTGCTACCGCGTGGCTGTACGGAGCAGCGGCGGTAAATACTACGCTATTTGGCATAGGAGAGAGGACTGGAAATGTTCCTCTTGAGGCGATGGTCTTCGAGTATGCGCAGCTACGGGGTACACTGGATGGAATGGATACAACGGTTATCACTGAGCTTGCCGAGTATTATGAGAAGAAGATTGGGTACCGTCTACCGGAGCAGACACCTTTTGTCGGCAAGAATTTCAACGTTACAAAGGCTGGAATTCATGCGGATGGACTACTCAAGAACGAGGAAATTTACAATATCTTTGATACCAAGAAGTTTCTAAATAGACCGCCTCTCGTTTCAATCAATCAGAACAGCGGTGCGGCTGGAGTGGCTGTATGGCTCAATGAGCAATATCGCCTAGAAGGCGAACGGAGAGTAGACAAGCATAGTGAAGTGGTTCGCTATATCAAGAGCTGGATTGATGAGCAGTACGATAATGGTAGAGTCTCTGTAATCGGAGCAAATGAGATCGATACGCTGGTAAATAAATTCGTGACTGGAGAGGCTGAAAGGAACTGGTAGGGGCATAAAATGGGATATACAATAGCTGAGAAAATTATTAGAGCTCACCTGGTTAGCGGTGAGATGAAGGTGGGCGAGGAGATCGGACTCAGAATTGACCAAACTCTGACTCAGGATGCGACTGGAACTATGGCATATCTGGAGTTTGAGTCGATGGGAATTCCACAGGTTAAGACTGAGCGGTCCGTCGCATATGTCGATCACAACACTCTACAGTCTGGATTTGAAAATGCAGATGATCATAAATATATTCAGACCGTGGCTGCAAAGCACGGTGTGTACTTCTCGAGACCTGGCAACGGCATCTGCCACCAGGTTCATTATGAGAGATTTGGTATTCCAGGCAAAACTCTGATTGGATCCGATTCGCACACGCCAACTGGCGGTGGAATCGGGATGCTCGCTATAGGTGCTGGTGGCATGGATGTAGCCGTTGCCATGGGCGGCGGAGCTTACCACATCCCTATGCCTAGGATGATTTTCGTGGAACTAACCGGAGAGCTCCGCCCTAATGTGAGCGCCAAGGATATCATCTTGGAAGTTTTACGCATGCTATCCGTAAAAGGGGGCGTTGGCGCTATTGTCGAATACGGCGGCGAGGGTGTAGCAACGCTCAGCGTTCCTGAACGTGCGACTATTACTAATATGGGTGCTGAGCTAGGAGCTACTACCTCGATTTTTCCTTCTGATGAGGTGACCAGGCAGTTCATGGCGGCTCAGGATAGGGAGGTTGACTGGTCTCCTCTGGCTAGCGATCAAGATGCTGAATATGCGGAGCGCTACACCATCAATCTGTGCGAACTGGAGCCTCTAGCGGCTTGCCCAAGCAGTCCTGACAATATAAAGCCTATAAGAGAGCTCACAGGGATAAAGGTTGATCAGGTGGCAATCGGTTCATGTACAAACTCATCATTTGCAGATATGACTAAGACTGCATCAGTGCTAAAGGGGCATAAGATTGCAGACAGTGTGAGTCTTGGAATATCACCAGGATCAAGACAAGTGCTCTCCATGATGGCGGAGAGCGGGGCGCTCACAGATATGATTGATGCGGGCGCTAGAATCCTGGAGTGCGCATGTGGGCCATGCATTGGAATGGGATTCTCACCAAATTCAAAGGGAGTGAGTCTTAGAACCTTTAACAGGAACTTCCTCGGTCGCTCGGGAACTAAGGACGGACAGGTGTATCTAGTAAGTCCTGAGACAGCTGCAGCGTCAGCGCTCACAGGCTACATCACAGATCCAACGACACTCCCTCCAATCGCACAGCCGCAGCAACTAGATAGATTCCGCATCAATGATGACGGAATTATCGCACCAATGCCAGCAGCAGAAGCCGAGGCGGCAGAGGTGCTCCGCGGCCCTAACATCAAGCCGTTCCCAGAGACGAGTCCGCTGGATGATCAGATGGAGGCTGCAGTCATCCTCAAGGTTGGTGATAATATCACCACCGACCACATAATGCCAGCAGGTTCAAAGGTTCTGCCATATAGATCGAACGTGCCTAAGATATCTGAATTCTGCTTCAGCGTAGTGGATGAGACCTTTGCAGCTAGAGCTAAGGAGGCTGGCAAGGGATTCATAGTTGGTGGCTCAAACTACGGACAGGGATCATCTAGAGAGCATGCAGCGCTTGCACCACTCTACCTCGGAATCAAAGCGGTTATAGCGAAGAGCTTTGCCAGAATCCATGCGGCAAATCTTGTGAATGCTGGAATATTGCCACTAATATTCGAGAATCCTGATGACTATGATGAGATAAAGCAGGGTGATGTGCTTAGATTAGATAATGTTAGGGCAGCTCTTGGAGATGACAGAATAATTCTGCATGTTGGAGATAAGGATATTCCGCTCCGCATGGAACTTGCTGAGAGGCAGAAAGAAGTGCTGCTGGCTGGAGGACTTCTGGATTATGCGGCGCAAGGAAACTAGATAAAGCTGTAAAGTGCGCTCTATTTAAACCACAGATAACGAAGCTTGTGATTATGAGCATAAAGATTGGAAACGTGCGAGGATACTTGAGAAACAAGATTTAAAATTGGAGATAAGCGATGGACAAGAAGGTATATAACTCCGAGATAGAGCTAGATATTAAAAGCGCAGTAGAGAATTTTGAAACCATGTTGCGTGAGCAGGTGGAGAGAAACCAGCGTATGAGAACTGAGAGAGAAGAGCAAAACACAGTTCAGAAAACTGGTGATTCATCCGATAATTCAGCTAGAGAGAGAGAGAAGGTAATAATCGGAACCGCTGCCGGGGACGGCATCGGCCCGATTATTATGACCGAAGCCGAGAAAGTGCTAGAAGCAGTCCTACGGGACAGACTTGCGAGCGGCTCAGCAGTCATAAAGCCAATCGAAGGCTTCACTCTCGAAAACCGCCTCGCCGCAGGCAAGACAGTTCCGAACTCCGTCATGGCAGCGATGAGCGAATGCGATGTCCTGCTCAAAGGGCCAACAACAACACCGAACGCTGCCATGAATACAGCTAATATCGAAAGCGCCAATGTCTATCTGCGCAAAGCATTTGACCTATTTGCCAATGTCAGGCCAGTTTCAATTCCAGAAGAAGGAATCGACTGGACATTCTTCCGCGAAAACACGGAGGGAGAATATGCACTAGGTAGCAAGGGTGAATACATCACAGGAGAACTGGCAGTCGATTTCAAGGTGACGACAGATGAGGGCACAGAGCGAATCGCTCGCGCCGCATATGAATATGCGAGAGCTAATGGCAAAAAGCGAGTATCCATAGTGACCAAAGCAAATATCATGAAGAAGACGGATGGTAACTTCCTGAATATCTGCTGTGAAGTCGCAAAGGATTACCCAGAGATTGAGACGGATTCATGGTTCATAGATATCATGGCCGCTAATCTAGTCAATAAGGAGCTTAGAAACAACTTCCAAGTTTTTGTACTTCCTAACCTATATGGTGATATAATTACTGACGAAGCAGCTCAGATTCAGGGCGGCGTCGGAACAGCTGGAAGTGCGAATATCGGTAGGGATTACGCGATATTTGAAGCAATCCATGGCAGTGCTCCACGCATGATTGAAGATGGGCTGGGCGAATATGCCAATCCGTCGAGCCTCCTCAAGGCAGCAGTTATGATGCTGTCACATGTGGGCTATGGAGATGAGTCGAAGAAGCTTGAAAATGCGCTAGAATCAGTTGATAAGGAGCTTGGACCACGCATGATAGGAATGGCAGGTGGCGCAACATGCCGTGAGTACGCAGAATTAGTCATGTCGAGGTTGTAATGGTACAGAATTTCTGGATTTGTATAAATGCGGTAGTACCGCTGATGATATATCTGATAATCGGGATGCTCATGAAACGAGCAGGTCTTATAAATGACGACGAGGTGCATAGGTTCAATCGCCTCGTCTTTATTGTGCTCTTCCCACCTATGATGTTCGAGAATCTCTATGGCGCAAAACTGAGCACTGCTTTGAGCCCAAGGCTTATCGTATTTGCACTTATATTTCTTCTATCCTACATAGCACTCAGCATACCGGTAGTCCACAAGCTGGAGAAGAGACCAGAGACGCGCGGCGCGATGATACAGGCGATGTACAGAAGTAACTTCGTACTTATGGGGCTTCCAATCGCTATTAATATTTGTGGTGCAGGAAATGTATCTAAGACAGCTATACTCGTCACCATAATCGTTCCGACGTACAACGTGTTAGCTGTCATAATCTTGGAATATTACCGTGGTGGTCGTGCTAGTATCTCTAAAATGCTTTGCAAGATCGTCACTAACCCGATAATTCTCGGTGCCGTGGCAGCAGGTGTAGCGATATCACTTAATATAACAGTGCCAAAATCAATAGACAGAGTTGTCTATTCTCTATCTGAATGCACGACTCCGATGGCAATGATACTACTCGGTGCTTCATTTAATATCAAGAGTGTAAAGGCGGGCAGGAGAAACCTAAGCATCTCAATAATCGCCAAGTTAATAGTACTCCCTGCAATTGGACTACCTATAGCAATCTTGCTAGGCTTCAGAGATGTAGAGTTCGTGTCGCTAATAGTTATGATGGCGGCACCTTGTTCGGTGTCATCATATACAATGGCCGAGTCGATGGGAAGCGATGGAGAACTTGCTGGCAATGCAGTAATATTCACGACAGGAATTTCCATAATAACTATATTCTGCTGGCTGTTCCTATTTAAGAATATGGGAATATTTTAAAAATCAAGATACATGGACAGCTTGCTTTGCATGAAGTCTGTGTATTGTTTTTACTTTTACTGAATAAAAAAACGAAAATATGAAATAAAATTCATAAAATGTGTTGACAAAGGGAGAAAACAAGAGTATATTCATACACAAGAACTACTAAAAATACACACCTGCACATCTAAACAGCTTTGTACACATCCGTACAGCCCGATACAGATTTTCGTCAATCAGCAAGCAATATGATGGTATCAGCAGAACTACGGGTAAGTAAGAGCCACAAATATACGGGCGACAAATTAAAAGTAGCGGAATTTAGAGAAAACATTATTTAAAGGAAAGAGGAAACAAAATGAAAAAGACTATTGGAAAGGTTTTGGCACTTATGATGTGCCTGGTTATGGCGGGAGCACTTTCAGCATGTGGTAGTAAGGACAAGGTGTACAAGGTGTCAACTGAACCGACATACCCTCCATTTGACACAACGAATAAGAATGGTGACATCGTAGGATTTGATATGGATCTTATGAAGGCTATTGCGAAGGATCAGGGCTTCAAGGTTGAGTTTGAATCGCTCGAGTTCGACGCGCTAATTCCAGCTCTCAAGTCTGACAGCACAGATATAGTAATCGCAGGTATGAACGTAACACCTGAACGTGCTAAGCAGGTAGCTTTCTCTGATCCATATTACAAGACAGGAATCGTTTTACTTGTAAAGAAAGACAATACAAGCATAACAGGTTGGGACAACTTTACATCAGGAAGTGGGATCAAGGTAGCAGCGCAGACTGGTACTTCTCAGGCTGATATAGCAGCGCAGCTTAAGAAGGAAGGCAAAGTATCCAAATCAGTTATCCTAAACCAGAACACAACAGCACTTCAGCAGCTTGGAAATGGTGACGTTGACGCAGTTCTTGTGGACAAGCCTGTTGCTGTAGATATCGTTGCTTCGCAGGGTGATAAGTACAAAATAGTAGGTGATATAAAGCCTGACAGCGTTGCTGATGTTGCGATTGCAGTTAAGACAGATAACAAGGAGCTTCTTAAGAAAATTAACAAGGGGTTAAAGAATCTCAAGGAAAACGGCACCTACGACAAACTCGCTAAGAAGTGGAAGATAGAGCAGTAAAAAATATGTAAACTAGATAAGCGATAATATATCAGAATCGAATATAGTTATGAGAAAATAGGGCAACAAAAGAGGGGTTCACATAAATGAATCCCTCTTAGTTTGTGTGATTTACAAGTTCTCTAGCCGTATATGAACCATATGAATGCATACCCAACTGTAGCCGCCGTCAACGTAAACGGCACTCCGATTTTCATAAATTCCGCAAAGGTTACGATCTCTCCATTCTTCCTTAAAATGCCTACCGCCGTTATATTCGCAGATGCCCCGACCGGAGTGAGGTTACCGCCTAGCGTTGCTCCGCAGAGTAGACCAAGATAGAGCAGAGTAGGATCGACTCCTAGCGTTGCAGTTACACCTTGAAGTACAGGAAGCATAGTTGCAACATACGGGATATTGTCGACGAAAGCCGAAATCAGAATCGATCCCCATACGATAATCGTGTATAGGAGGAACATGTTGCTTCCGCCGGTCCGCACGATAAGGTCAGACAAATCTTTGATAACGCCTACTTCAGTGAGTCCTGCAATTACTATAAATAGTCCAAATAGTAGCAGCAGCGTCTCGATGTCCGCATCCTTCAAAGCTGCAATTGCACGGTCGCCATCGCGCCTTTTTGCATAATCGAAAATGATAGAAATGACTGCAAAGGTTATGCATATAGCGCCGTTAGTTATATCTGGCTTGTTCGGGAAGAACGACACGAATATAAGAGTCACTACTAGTCCTACCAGCATATATGTCGGAACTAGGTTTTTAACTTCTGTATATTCCTCAGCTGAAACAGGCTGCCTATACTTTCTAAATAGAATCATCATAACAGGCACTGTTGCGAGAGCCCCGAGTTCTACGGCAAAGAAGATTCCTGGCTTGCCGTGGAATACGAAGAATGATGAGAAATCCATCTTTGCATAAGAAGCGAGCATCATTGAAGTCGTATCTCCAACGAGTGTTGCCGCTCCCTGCAGATTTGAAGAAACTGCAATCGACAGCGTCATCGGAACTGGTGATACATCGAGCTTGCGGCAGATGGCTAGTCCGACAGGAGCTACCATGAGTACAGTCGCGACATTATCCACAAACGCAGAGATAAATCCGGAGAATAGCGACATAAAGATTATTACCATCATCATGTTTTTGGACTTATCAAGGAGTATGTCTGCGAGCTTATTCGGCATCTTGGAGTCGATAAAGTAGTGTACGAGAATCATCGTACCGGAAATCATCAACAAGATATTCCAGTTCACAGACTGAATCGCGGTACTGGCAGACATAACGCCAGCTATTAAGAAAACCGCTGCTGAAGTCAGGGCGGCATGTACGCGGAACTTCTGGAAGAAGATCATCACGACGTACATGAGTATAAACATCGTAATTACTAAAATTTTCATAGGTTGAATTCTACCACAAAAGAATATGAAAATGTTGATTGTGAATGAAAATCTATAATGATTGTAATTCAGAATAGATAGCATATTTGTTAAGATGTTATGATAGGTTTTCAGAAAGCTCGTATTCGAGCTTTCTATTTTTATACAGTAAAGCTATTGAACCTCGTGGACTTCCTCTAGCCTTCTGCCCAATGACAGGAGAATATCCACATCAGATATGCTACCTGTTGCAAAAGGATTCCAGTTAGGGGATAGTACACTATGACCATCTGTGGCTCTAGCACGAAGTTTTATATCTTCGTAATCAGTGAAGATATCTAATGATGCAGCTTTAGCGAAAAATTTAGAACCCGAGCCCTTGAATTTGCAAGAAACTATAGTACCCGAGAGAATTTCCATATCGTCACACAGAATGGTAACTTCGCTTCCGTCAAGTAAGACGATATAGTCTTTGACAAATCTAAGTTGCATTTTTTTAGCTATGTAAAAGCTGTAATTAACGCAGGCAAAAATAATCAATATGAAAAGAACTGGATGTGACCTAGTCACATCACTGAGGTTAAGGTAGAACAGAATCAGTTGTATCGCTAGGATGGGTAGCATTATTAGAGCAGGGAAAAGAAGCCCTACATAAATATCTGACTTAGCCGTTGCCGCAGAAAAAGTATATCTTTCCATGTTAGTACCTCAGAATTTGCAAATAACTACCCTTATTTTATAACTAATAAAGTGGAGCCGCCAGAAATATTTTAGCTTTGCTGCAGAAATATGAGCGGAGAATCAACAAAAGAGAAGCCAGCGTATCGCTTGCTTCTCTTAATTCTTATCATCGCAAATATATTCGTCCGTGCATCGACGGACCGAGGCTCTCTCTTCGATGTTCGTGTAGCGCGGGGATTATAGGGATCCTTTTGCCGATATAATATCGATTACGAAAGCCGCGAATTCTTACCAATTTGTTGCTATGTCTATCTGCGTTGGATTACTTGTCGCAAAACCACCTGTATCGCATACGATTCCAGTTCCAAGAGATGTTGAAACTAAAGAACCCTTAGGGTGTGTCTTGTAGCTAGCTGCAACCATCACGTAGTTGCCTAGCATCTTAACTCCATCTGCTCTAACCCAGTAGTCAGATGATGAATATCCAAATCTACCCATAGCCGCTACAACTCTCGACATGTTGAGGTTGTAGTAGGTCTCCTTGCCAGAAGGACCATTGTTGGTTCCCTTGGACTTAGAGAGAACACTTCCAGAATAAGTGTATTTTATGGAAGTAGCTGTGCGGCTTGACTCGCTGTTCTTTGCTTCCTCTTCAGCTTTCTTCTTTGCCTTCTCATCCTCGACTGACTTTATCGTATTAGTTCCAGTTGAAACTAAAGGAGCTGAATAAGAAGTGGTAGTTGCATGAGTAGCAACAGCGTCAGCTACTGAATCTGTCATAGTTGGGACAGACACATTAGCTGCGTCAACAGCAACTTCAATCTCAGTGCAGTCTGGAATGTCGGATTCCTGCTTGTTCTGAGCAGTTATCTTTGCGGGGATGCCTGTACGAGCTGAATCGGACTGAGTAGCAGCAGCGACGTACTTGCTCGTAGATACTACGAAGATGAGTAGCAGACATACGAGAGACACGAGGTGCGCTATCGATCTAACCTTTGCGTAATTCATACTGTCTCCTTCCGTTCGAAATAACTTATGTCGCCTATTGTACCAAACAAATGCATGGAAAATCTAAAGGCTATGTGAAAATTGAAACACGGCGATTATACAAAATCAAAAGCAATATAAAGCAGTTTACACGATAAAAGGGACTATTTCGCATTCAGCATATGATACATATCATGACGATTTACTTAATTTAAAATCAAATATATGATATGATTATTGGCAATTAATAGTAATTTTGCGGGGAGAGCATGCTATGGATGATATGATAGGCACAATCAATAGCGAGGTTGTAGCAAAACCATTTGGAGTAAACTCGTTTATCGAGAAGAAAGGTTCAGATTACGGTCGTTACTGGTATAAGGATATTCGAGAGATTATGACACTCAAGGAACTTCTCGATGGAAGTATTGAAAACTACAGCGAGAGACCTTCGTTTTGGGTAAAAGAAAAACGCGGCGGAGAATACATCCCTATATCGTACGAGGTTTTAGGACGCGATGTTGAAGCCATGGGTACTATGATGCTTGAACTGACAGATGATGAGCGACGAGTTGCAATCATCGGGGAGGGAAGCTATGAATGGATAGCCTCTTATCTCGCGGTTATGAATGCAGGGCTTGTCGTTGTACCAATCGACAAGGAACTTGGGGGAGATGAGATAAAGAATCTCCTTGATGCGTCAAATTGCCATACGGTCATCTGCTCATCGGAATGCGCTTCTAAGCTTTCGAATATCATAACAATCACAGACCTTATAATCACTGAATTTTACGGCGATAGAGTATCGCTCGAGGATGAACCGAAGTCTCTCCTTAAGGATGTGACTGAATTCGAACGGACTGGCAGGAAGGTTTATCTATGGAGAGAGTTGTTAGTTAAAGGAGAGGACAAGCTTGTAAGAGGAGATACATCTTTTGCCGATGTTGAGATAGATCCTAACGAAATGGCGGCAATTCTCTTTACTTCAGGGACTACAGGGACGCCTAAAGGTGTTATGCTAACTCATCGCAATATCACGGTAAATATCATGGATGTGTGCCGCGTGGCGAATATACATCCGTGGGATAAGACGCTTTCAATACTGCCAATTCACCACACTTATGAATGCACACTTGGAATGCTGCTCGTGCTGTATCGCGGAGCAAGTACCGCATTTTGTGAGGGCATGAAATACATAGTTAAGAATATGCATGAAGTTGAAAATACAGTCGTTATCGTAGTGCCGAGGGTTCTCGAGATGATTCACGGTCGCATCATGAAGACCATTAAGAAGTCAGGTAAGGAAAAGACTTTCAGGAGAGCCTTAAAGGCTAGCCGCAGCGCACGAAAGTTCGGTGTAAATGTGAGCAGAACTTTATTCAAGCAGATTATCAATGAACTCGGTGGCAAACTTAGGCTCGTAATCACAGGGGCTGCTGCGCTAGCACCAGATATCTGCAGGGACTTTGAAGATTTCGGAATCATGGTGCTTCAGGGATATGGCATGACCGAATGCACCCCTCTGATTACAGGTACACCTCAAAGTGCTTCTAGGACGAGGTATGATAAATCTGGTTCTGTAGGAGTCCCAGTGGAGACTGGAGCGGTACGCATAATCAACCCGGATGAAAACGGAATTGGTGAAATCCTGTTCAAAGGACCGAATGTAATGCTCGGATACTATAACCTTCCAGAGTCAACTAATGAGGTGCTTGAGGATGGATGGCTCAGAACGGGTGATATCGGATACTTCGATGCAGATGGATGGCTGTTTCTGACTGGACGCGCTAAGAATGTAATCGTAACGAATGCTGGAGAGAACATCTATCCTGAAGAGATTGAGGACTATATCAATAGACATCCGTACATATCCGATTCAATGGTATTTGCATCAGGTAAATCCGAGGATGTGGTTGCAGTTCAGATTCTCCCAGATAAAGATGAGATAAAGGATGAGCTCGGAAGTGTTCCGTCAGATGATGAGCTTGAAACACTTATAAAGGGTGTTATCACAGAGCTAAATATGGGGCTCGCTCCGTTTAGGCGAATCCGTGAGGTTTACGTCCGCAAGGAAGATTTCGTGAGAACGACTACGCGCAAGATCAAACGCCAGGATAATAAGCTGGAGGATTTGAAGTAGGGAAGAACTGAGGCGAACTTTTAAAATATGAAAAATAATTATTCTCAAAGCATGATTACGTAGAAAAAAGCGCAACCCCTACGAGTTGCGCTTGATGGTGCGTGATCAGGGGTTCGAACCCTGGACACCCTGATTAAGAGTCAGGTGCTCTGCCAGCTGAGCTAATCACACATATTGGGTAGTTTGCTTAACAGCTTATATAGTCTAGCATTGATTCATAAGGCAGTCAAGAAAAAGTTTGAAAAAATTCGAATTAATTTGAGTTTATATCTGTATGCATGTTCTAATACGAGTTTGTGCTATGCTTGAGATATGATAGTGTAATTCATTTGATGTTATACTGTTGATTATTCGCGGATATATTTAAAAAATACGTTAAAACCCTTTCAATTCATCACAATAACTAAACATTAGTAAAATCAATAGTGATAGAATAAAAAAGAAGTAGCGCGATTTAAAGCAGGTGCTGGAAACGTAACATTTTCACAATTAATAGGAACACAGTTGGGACTAATTCCTATCTATAAATGATATTGCCCACGTCTCTTGACAGATAATGTTATCAAAAAAAGATGGGAAAGATAGTATAAAATGACAATAATTTTGTATAAAATTATGCATTTGTTGCGCGAATTCCACTAATTGCAAGCGAAATCTTGATATTAACTTGTCCTTGTTGTATAATTTCCAATGAATCTTTATAGAAGATTGACAACCAGCACAAAAGCGAGACTCTCGCTCGAGTGATTTAAGTGGATTTGGGAGGTAACAATGTTCTGTAGCAATTGTGGCAACGAAGTAGCAGAAGGCGCTAAGTTTTGCAGTGTATGTGGTGCAAGATTAAGCCTTGATGCAGAACCGTCAGTACACGAACATACAGCGTTTAGTTCGTCGGATAGAGAAGGAAATATGATGGACAAGAGAGAATCTTCTACGAAGTTCGACTTTGATTTCGGATCTGAGGATCTAGAGATTAAGGAGCCTAAGAAGAAAACAAGTTCGGTTTCTTTTGATTGGAGCTCTGTAATTGAAGAGAGCCATAAGAAACCTATTAAGAAAATCAGATCCCCATGGGAGACAACTGGGATTGATGACGAAGAGACTGAAGCTTCTACGCAGTCGTTCAGTTCAGTTAATAATTCTTGGGATAGACACAAGACGGCTGAACCTGTACAAAAGGCTGAGGAGTCAGATTCTCTCGAGGAGATTCTTAAGCGCGATTCCGCAGCTGCTCCGACATCTGGTCGCGGACGCACTATGAACTTCATCGAGGTTATGAAGCAGGAAAAAGAAGAGCGAGAGAAGGCTGCAAAGGAAGCTGAAGAAGCATCCTTTTCGGCTGACTCTGATTTTAGAGGGTCCATTCTTCCTAATGAAGAAAGAGAACACACTCAGGGATATACAGAGCTTAAGGACGATATCATCGCTGGGCTAGAGGAACAAGCAAGTGACATGGATGAAAAGGAAGCATCGCATAGACTCGATGTAGCTTCTGCGGATTTTGATGAGTATCTAAATGCTCGCCGCAAGTCACACGAAGAAATGTTCCAGGCAGAGCCACCACACAACTTTGTTGATTATATGGTTCATGTATCTGCGTCGGATACGAAGGATGAGTTCAAGCTTCCAGAAGATGATTTTGAGACAGAGCTTTCTGCATTTATCAGTAGACATGAAGATTCTGATAAGGAAGATGCTCATGCTGAACAATCAGACGATGATTTATTCAACTTCGATGTTGATATTGAAGAAACAGACGAAGATGAAGAGACTGTAAGCCAGTATCTCGACTACGTGAAGCCAAGTAGGGTTTCACGTGCACAGGAGCGCGCAGAAGCTGAGGCATTTGATTTCGATGATGAGGATGACGATGATGAACCAGAGACATTCTCGTACGATGAACTTACAGATGATAATAAAGAGACAGAGACTGACTATGAACTTGAGCCTGAAGATGAGCCTACAGAAGAAGCAGATGATTTTGTATTCGGTGATGATGATATAGATGTTCCATACGAGGAATCTGTCAACTACTCTGAGCTATATATGAATGAAGAGTCAGAAAAGGCTGAAAAGTCAGTGACATCAGAATCTTCCGATGTAGTTGATTCGCATAATATAGAAAAAGAACCGGCTACAGAAGTAGCTTCAGAAGTTTCCGAAGCTTCTGCTGAGCCAAAGAAATCAGCAGAGCCAGTAGCTATAGAGACTACTGAGGAACCAGTTTCTACAGAGCCAGTAGCTGTAGCTACAGAAACCGCAGACGCAGCTTCAGCACCTGCTGAGAAGACTGAGGATGCCGAGTTAGCCGCTGCAAAGGCTATAGAAAACGAAATTGCAAATCTACAGAAGCGCCTAGCGGAACTTCTCGGCAAAGACCCTTCCGAAACCGTTGAGCTGCCGGCAAGAGATGTCGTTTCTGCCGAAGAACTCGTGCAGGAGCCTGTACAGGCAAAGGCAAAGGATGAAGAAGGAACTGAAACAGCTACCACAGAGGCAGGAGCTCGCTCAGATTTAACGAAATTAGAGTCAGAATTAGCTGCATTAGGATTCGATACAATCGATGATGAGCCAGATGAAGAAGCGGATATGCTATTCTCGGCAGAAGATGTGGCAGATGCTAATACTTCAGCTGTGGAGGACAATAATGAGGATTTGAACCAAGAAGAGGTTATGTCGATTGATGACTTACAGAAGGACCTCTTTGGTACAGATGTTGACGATGCAGGGATGGAGGCAACTCGTAAGATAGATAAGTTCTACACTCTCTATCGTAAGAATGAAGAGTTCCAGCAGCTTCTCGATGAGGAGTATAAGAAGCTGCAAGATGGAAGTGCAGACTATACGCTTATGGAGGATGTGCTAGCTGAGTACCAGGATGAGGAGAATACCGAGGAGATTCCAGTTGAAGCTCATCATGAGACAGTTGAAGCTGCAGTTAAGACTGAGTCAGCTAAGCTTGAGGCAGCGAAGAAGGATGTAGGGTCAGAACTCAGCAACAGCGCTAATGTTACTGAACCTATTACTGCTGCTACAACTCTGGTTAGTTCGCCAGCTCAGGCTGCGATTAATACAGCAAGCAAGGCAAGTGATGTAGCGCCGTCTGTAGTCGACGATGATGATGAAGAGTCACGCAAGGGCGGAGTTCTTACGGTAATTGCAGTTATCGTAGCAATCTTGCTGGTTCTGTTATTAGTAGTAATACTGATACTCAACTTTGCTCCAGATAGCAGTGTCGCACAGCGAATCAGCGGAGTGATTGGAAAGTTTACAAATTTCGCATCGCTGGGTGATAATTCTGAATTGCTACTATAAGGGTGATTTTTACGTAAATGCAGCGGCAGGCTTTATGGCTACCGCTGCATTATGTGATTTTTGGAGAAATTATGGCTAAGAATAAGAAAAAAGGAAAAGTTGCATACTCATTTAATGGTGAGGGTAAGCGAAGAAATATCCTTGGAAAGCTACTTGTTGTAGCAATTTTTGTGATAGTTATACTCGGTAGAGGCACCGGCTTTCTTACAGATTGGATGTGGTTTAGAGAGCTCGGCTTTACAAGAGTCTTCTGGACGCAGATTGTAACAGAGTTAAAGCTTGGGATTGTAATATTCATAATTGCCGGTCTTTTGGTACGTGTTTATCTAAACGGCCTACGAAAGGGATATTTTAGCAAGATAGAGTCACACGAAATTCCGGACATGCACAAGTTAAACATGCTATCTTGGGTGATATCTGTGATTTTCGGATTTGTGGCAGCATTTGTATCAGCTACGAATACGTGGCAATCATTTCTCATGTTTGCAAATTCCTCAAAGTTCGGATTAAAGGACCCAATCTTTGGGCTGGATATTTCGTTCTATGTCTTCAAGCTCGAATTTCTAACTAAGCTTAATTCGATTGCAATATTCGTGATTATCGGAGTTGTCATCGTAACGTTAATCTACTATGCTATTCTGCTTTCTGTAAGGAAGCCGGATATTTTCGACAAGAAAGATATTTTCGAAGACCTTGATGCAAATGATGCAGCGGAAGAGACTCCGGCAGGGGAGTCGGCTTCGTCAGATGATGAAGTTAAAAAAGGTCGTCCCGGTAATAGTATTCCGTTCGGTAAGAGAGATCCTGTTAGTTATGTAATAAGAGTTATAAAAGGATTTGGCGACAAAGCGAAACAGCAAGCCAAGGAGCACCGAGAGAATAAACGCGAAGTCAACCGGACAAATGTAGACCATCTATTTAGCCTCGCATCTGGCAAGGCTATGATTTTGGGTGTTGTCTTCTACATAATGCTAGGTATCCACTTTGTGTTAAAACAGTTTACACTCCTACATGCGCACACTGGAACAGTTTATGGTGCTGGATTTACCGATATTGCTATTACGCAAAAGGTATATCTTCTGGTTATGATCCTGGCGGTCGCTGGGGCTATTAGCTTGGTAAGGCACGTACACAATAAGGATTATCTTAAGCTCTTTAGAGTTCCGATGCTCATAATAGGGGTGCTTTTCCTCGGAACTATTTTGAGGGTTGGTGTTCAGAGCCTGATAGTCGCTCCAGATGAAATCAACAAAGAAAGCAAATACATCAAGAACAACATTCAATATACGAATCATGCGTATGGGCTAGATAAGGTCAAGGTTGATTCTTTCGCAGCACAGAACAACCTGACGGCTGCAGATATTGCTAGCAACAAACCGACTATCAGCAACATCAGAATCAACGACTATGAACCTGTAAAGGATTACTACAATCAAACCCAGAGTATTCGTCAGTACTACGATTTCAATGATGTAGATGTAGATAGATACGATATAAATGGTGCTGAAACACAGGTATATCTATCGACACGTGAGATTAACGAGAATAAAATTAGCAATACTTGGATTAACAAACATTTGAAGTATACTCACGGTTATGGAGTGGCAATATCTAAGGTTAACTCCGTCACTGCAAGTGGACAACCTGATGTACTCGTTAAGAATATTCCGCCTGAGTCAAATATTCCTGAAATCAAGATCAAGAGACCGGAGATTTATTTCGGTGAGCTCACGAACAACTATATAATCGTCAACGGAGATGAGCAGGAATTCGATTACCCAGATGGGAATAACAACAAGTATACCAAGTATAAGGGTAAGGCGGGTATAAAGCTCGGATTTGTAAGCAGACTGCTGTTCTCAATCAGAGAGGGAAGCCTGCAGATGCTCGTGTCGAGGAATATTAACTCCGATTCGAGGATCATCATCAACAGAAATGTTCTTGAGAGAGTCAATAAGATTTTGCCGTATCTCGAATATGAGAAGGATCCTTACATGACCATAGTGGATGGGAAGCTGTACTGGGTTGTCGATGCGTATACGACTAGCAGCAATTATCCTTATTCTGAGCCTTATTCGGGTCAGATTGGAACGACAAACTACATCAGAAATTCGATTAAGGTGGTTGTGGATGCTTACAATGGAGATGTAAATTACTACGTTGTGGATGATAAGGATCCGATTGCAAAGACGTATGCTAAGATATATCCGACCTTGTTCAAGAGCAAGGATAAGATTCCTACTGGACTAAAGAAGCATTTCAAGTATCCGTCTACGCTCCTCAATATTCAGGCTGGTGCTTACACCAAGTATCATATGAATGAGGTGAAGGTCTTCTATCAGAAGGAAGATCTCTGGGATGTTGCAAACCAGATATATGGAACTAAAGAGAGACCTATGAGCTCTAGCTTCTTCATCTTTAATCTGCCAGGGAAGCAGCGCGAAGAGTTTATAAATATGATTCCGTTCACGCCTAAATCTAAACAGAACATGACAGCGATTATGATGGCGAGAAATGATGGAGATGAATACGGCAATCTCGTGGTGTATAAGTTCCCTAAGAACAAGACGGTGTATGGTCCGATGCAGGTTGAAGCGCAGATAGATCAGAACTCTGAGATTGCCAAGGAATTCTCCCTATGGAATTCGTCAGGGACCACTTATAAGCGTGGGGACATGTTTATAATTCCTGTAAATAATTCTATAATGTACGTAGAGCCTGTATACCTCGACGCTGCAAATCAAGCGATTCCTGAGGTTAAGAGGGTAATAGTCGCTTACGGAGATAAGATAGCATATGCATCCACCCTGGATGAGGCGCTTGAGAGCTTGTTTGGAGATGGAGCAGGGAATTCAGGCAGTGTCAGCAGCAATTCTTCAGGAGGTTCCGGTGGGGTTAGTGGACCGAGCAACCAGAAAGAACTGATTGGCAAAGCCAAGGAAGCGTATGATAATGCTGTGAAAGCCCAGAAGAATGGGGACTGGAAGTCTTACGGTGAGTATCTAGATGAGCTGTCTGGATATCTCGATCAGTTGGCTGGATAAGAACTGGGTTTAAAATACTTTTTACTTTGCGAGATAAGGAGATGCCATGATAAATTTCGATTTGGAAAAGATGCTCTTTACAATTCCTGCGGAAGAACATGGAATTGAAGAGGTAGCGGAGGTACTGCGTGCACATCCAGAGGTTAAGTTCGTGTCATTTGCGGGCGTTGACCTTGGTGGTCATTTTACGGATGAGAAAATTCCAATCAAAACATTCATCGATGATATGAAGAAGTTGCTCGAAGACGGTGTTCAGACCGATGGCTCTAGCGTAGCGCTGCCTGAAATTGCAAACCTTGCAAATGCCAGAGTTGATATACTTCCAGACAAGGATGTGAATTGGTACGTCGAGTATAATTTTAACAACATGGATTTTGCGACTGGTTTACCAGTTGGGACGTTGAGGATCCCATCCTTCCTGAGACACAACAATGATAGGATGGTTGGATCGCGAATTTTCTGCAAGGATTCCATATGCAAGTTTAAGACAAAGCTCATAGATATGCTGATGCAGTATCCGTATGTAGTGGATTACCTAGATGGGATTAATTCGGTAGACGACATTGAGGAGGTTAACCTGACTAGTGCAACTGAGCTCGAGTTTTGGGTAAAAACTCCAGATGACAAAGCGGATAGAGATCAGCTTTCTACCTCACAGGAGCTCAAGGAACAGTACTGGAAAAGGACTATCGGACCTGTAAATACGGCTCTTGAACAGACTCTTGAGATACTCGATCGCTATGGCTTCGGTGTCGAGATGGGACACAAGGAAGTAGGTGGCGTAAGAGCCAAGATGGGCAATTCTGGAAGCTATGACCATATCATGGAGCAGCTTGAGATTGACTGGGAGTACTCATCGCCAGTGCAGGCTGGGGATAACGAAGGCCAGATAAAGCATATCGTAAGGGATGTATTTAGAGCTAATAACTTGGAGGTAACGTTCCTCGCAAAGCCTATGCCAGGTGTTGCAGGCAGTGGAGAGCATACTCATCTCGGAGTATCTGCAAAGCTTAAGTCAGGTAAGACTGTGAATCTGTTTGAGTCAAAGGATAGAATGAACGAATACATGAGTCCTATTGGTTTCGGAGCACTCATGGGGATTTTAAATAACTATGAACTTTTAAATCCTTTCGTGGCACAGACGCATGATGCATTTAGAAGGCTAAAGCCAGGATACGAGGCGCCGGTCTGCATCGTAACATCTCTGGGGCGAGACTGCGTGACACCTTCTAGAAATAGAACGGTTCTAATTGGACTCGTCAGAGACCAGAATAATCCTATGGCTACAAGGTTTGAGCTTAGGTCGCCAAACCCACATAGCAACACATATCTGGTTGTGGGAGCATCCTTCATGCTTATGCTCGACGGAATCGAAGCGGTACTCTCTAATGGCAAGACGCCTGAAGAACTTGCAGTATCTATCTCTAAGAAAGCTGGAGAAGAAGATTTCTACCTCGCAAAGGATAGGGAATATAGAAGTGAACTCAACGTTTTCGAATGCTTCACGAAGAAAGAGAGAGAAAAGCTCTTCGGGAAAGCTCCTGCTACGGTGTGGGAGAATTTGAAAGCATTTGACACACACGAAGATGAACTCGCTAAGCTCACTGGTGGAGATGAGACGACTAAAGATGTAATAATGTCATACCGTGCACAGATGTCGATGAAGTGGGTTATGGAGTTTCGTGACAGGATTTTGCCTAATTCCATGGATTTTGTCAGAAACTGCAAGAAGAGACACAATGAGCTCGAAGCGACTGATTATGATATAATGAACTGGAGAAGGGTCAACAGCCTGCGTATTGCGCTCGGTAAAGATTCCATCGATAGTAAATCGATTCTGACGCTCGCGAGAGAAGCGATTGATTCAGCGGATTTCGATGCGGCGTCTAGATATGAGCTACTTATTCAGGAGAAGATTGAGGAGCTTAGAGGTGCGTACAATACTTATATTAAGAACTTATTTTAATAGATTTAGGAAGATGCAATAATATGGGGGTTATGAAATGCTTGACGTCAAAAGAGTGAGAGAAAACTTCGAGAGCGTTAAAGCCGATGTGGAAAGACGTGGCAAAGGTGACTTTGGCATTGACAACGTGTTAAAGTTTGACACCAAGAGGAGGGAACTCCTTGCGGAGGTTGAACAGCTAAAAAATAAACAAAATACTGCATCGCGTGACGTGCCAAAGCTCAAGAAGGAGGGCAAGGACACTTCAGCGCTATTTACAGAGATGAGGGAGTTAAGTGCAGAGATTAAAGTATTAGATGCAGAGGTTAGCAAAGTTGAAGATGAACTCCGTCAGGCTCTTCTCTACGTCCCTAATACACCTCATCCAGATGTTCCAAGCGGAGAGGACGATAGCGAGAATCTCGAACTCCGTAGGTTTGGGGAACCGACTGAATTTACATTTGAACCAAAGGCTCACTGGGATATAGGTGAGACCCTAGACATACTAGATTTTGAACGTGCTACCAAGATTTCTGGCTCTCGCTTCACGGTTTACAAGGGCATAGGTGCAAGGCTCGAGAGAGCTGTGATAAATTTTATGCTCGACCTCCATACAGAAGAACAAGGGTATACTGAGATTTTGCCACCATTCATGGCTAACCGTGATGCTATGACAGGCACGGGTCAGCTGCCCAAGTTCGAGGACGACATGTTCTATGTGCCTGCAAAGGATTTCTTCTTGATTCCGACAGCTGAAGTTCCAGTTACTAATCTCCGTTCAAATGAGATTATCGAACCAGAGGATATGCCTGTGTACTACACGGCATATACGCCATGCTTCCGTAAAGAGGCAGGTTCAGCTGGACGTGATACTAGGGGACTGATTAGACAGCACCAGTTCAATAAGGTTGAGATGGTTAAGCTTGCGTATCCTGAGAATTCCTATGAGGAACTCGAAAAACTCACGCACGATGCAGAGGAAGTATTACAGAAGCTAGGCATTCCTTACAGAGTAGTTAGACTATGCTCTGGAGACCTCGGATTCTCAGCAGCGATGACTTACGATATCGAAGTGTGGATGCCAAGCTACGGACGTTACGTTGAGATTTCAAGCTGCTCGAACTTTGAAGACTATCAAGCTAGAAGAGCGAATATCCGCTTCAGAAGAGAGAAGAAGGCAAAGCCAGAATTCGTACACACTCTGAACGGCTCTGGGCTTGCGGTAGGCAGAACTGTAGCAGCTATCCTAGAAAACTTCCAGCAGGAAGACGGAACTGTAGTAGTGCCAGAGGCACTGAGATCTTACGTCGGAATAGACGTGATTAAGTAAAGTTTACTAAATTGCCCAATCGAGAGTCGAATTGAAAAACGAGCGAAGCTCATCAGATATGATGCGACATAAGCACAAGGAACTAAATGACCGGGGAAGGTCGCAATTGGTTCGTTGTGCTTTTTACTATAGGAAGGTAGCTGCTCCTTAGCTACTAGTTGAAACGGAGGATGCCACAAAATGAAAGATAGAATCAGCTTGACCGACTTCCTTATGTACCATAAGGAGACTCACCCTATTTCGTTTCATATGCCTGGTCATAAAGGGCGAAGCACGCTGTATGGAATATACGGCTTCGGCGATTTCATCAAGAACGTAGTGGGAAACGATATAACAGAAATTTCCGGTGCTGATGCGCTACAGCAGCCACGGGAACGAATTAAGTATATGATGGAAGGCTATGCTGGTCTATATGGTGCAAAGCATACAGAGATCCTTGTAAATGGCAGCAGCGTTGGACTCATGGCTGCGATACTAGGGAGTGTTCCAAGAGGAGACAAGCTCCTTATGGGAAGAAACTCTCATAGATCGGTATATGGAGCTCTTAGACTTGGAGGGATAGATCCGGTCTACATAATGCCTGAGATAGATGATGAAACTGGTCTTCAGCTAGGATTAGATCCAGATAAGATCGAGGGAGCTTTGATAGAAGATTCTGATATCAAAGCCGTGCTGGTGACCAGTCCGAACTACTATGGGGTGCTATCTGATATCGAGCGGATTGCCAGCATCGTTCACCTGCACGGCAGGATTTTGATTGTCGATCAGGCGCATGGTGCGCACCTTAAGTTCTTTGATTATCTGCGCAGTGAGGATGGGCTCCCGCACCGAGCGGCAGAGAATTGCGGAACTGACATTGTGGTGGATAGCACGCATAAGACCTTGCTATCATTCACTGGCTCTGCAATTCTCAACATCTGCACCGAGAGGCCAGATGTTATCCGTATAAGCGAGTTCCTCCGCATGCTACAGACTACGAGTCCAAGCTACCTGATGATGGGCAGCCTTGACATCAATCAGCAGATACTAAGGATGGATGGCTACAATCTCATCAAGAACTGGGATACAGATATCAAATACTTCTATCAGGAGGCTGCCCGAATCGCCGGCCTCGGGCTCATCGATCGCATCGACCTTGATAAAACCAAGGTCAATATCACAATGTCAGCCCTCGGCCTCAGCGGTCCGGAGCTCGCGGAGGAGCTCGAGAAGAGGAACATCTGGGTGGAACTCACGCATGGCGACTATGTAATGCTGATGACCGGAATCGGAAACGAGAGAGGCGACTACGAAGATGTGCTGACCGCCCTGCGTGACCTCTCGGTACAGTATAGCGGCAGAATACAAGCTGCGAAATCGGAAAACACCGTCTCTGAAACAGATTCTGACGCCGAGACTGCCGATCAGAAAAATCCTAACATGGCAGATAAGTCTGAAACCCAAATGACACCATCATCAAATTCCGTGTTTACGGAGCAGCTAGAGCAGCGCAAGATTCCAGATGCTTATGAAGAGATTCCTTTATATAATGCAGAGGGAAGAGTTCTCTATGAGTCCATCATCCCTTATCCTCCTGGGAGCCCCATCGCATGCCCTGGTGAAGTGCTAAGCAAATCGGTTATAATGTACGTCCG